>Ga0306867_1001298_pt1 | contig 11794 bp, 6 predicted proteins | sample AntRauTorckE6831_FD_190432 | JGI IMG/M metagenome (GOLD analysis project Ga0306867, IMG submission 190432) | Saline lake microbial communities from Rauer Islands, Antarctica - Metagenome Torckler E6 #831 (v2) (version 2) | ecosystem: Environmental > Aquatic > Non-marine Saline and Alkaline >... | reverse complement strand
AAGTGGGCCCGGCAGGACTTGAACCGCGGAGTATACCTCCGCAACAACAAAGCTCGAATCTATTTTTTTTGGGAAGAGTGAGTGAAGATAGCAAAATAGAACCGAGTTAAAATAAGTGGGCCCGGCAGGACTTGAACCGCGGAGTATACCTCCGCAACAACAAAGCTCGAATCTATTTTTTTTGGGAAGAGTGAGTGAAGATAGCAAAATAGAACCGAGTTAAAATAAGTGGGCCCGGCAGGACTTGAACCTGCGACCAATCGATTATGAGTCGACTGCTCTGACCAACTGAGCTACGGGCCCTTTTCAATATATTGCTTTCAACCTAATATGTGATTTTGTCATCACCAGGCCCGGTCACGCCTGACACGTGACGACCAACCCATCACGAGTCGACCGCTCTGACCAACTGAGCTACGAACTTATACATATCAGTCTAAACAGCCTCAAACCTACGGGCTTTCTCAGTCAGATACAATTCGATTCAACAGAGAATAATTTGTTCGTGGCCAGTAGTGCTCGCCCGTACATATTGAATAATTCAGAAAGAGATTTATTCTACCGGAGACCGAAAATTTTTGTTTTTCAAACGAATAAAAAACAGCTGTTTAGACGCAAAAAAATTCCATTGAAGGTCAAAAACTTGGCTTTTTTATCTATTAATAATTATAATCCGCGAATATCAATTCTACTTTTCGGGAATCTTACTATGAGCGCACGCCTACTTTGTCTGGTCACAATGCTACTTTCTTTATGACAAATTTCAACTGCACAGTATGTTCAGGAATGGGGGGATGTTACATTCGAACAGTGGAACATCGATTCATTTGAGAATGATGAAGATGCACACTCCATTATTCTCTTCGACTTCGGCGAATCATATGTCGACAGAGATGTCGAAATCATTTATAAACGACATAAACGAATTAAGATTCTGAATCCTGAACAATCGGATTTTGCAGAGATTCAGATACCGGTATATGCCGATAATTCATTGCAGCGATTAAGGAACGTATCAGCTCAAACTATCAACAGAGGTCCGGACGGTGAGATTGAAACTATTGAAGTGGATGGAGATCAAATATTCACTGAGGACAGCGGCGACTGGGAAGTCACGTCATTCACCTTCCCTGCCCTTGAACCCGGATCTATCATCGAATACAGGTACGAGATCATTTACAGAAACCCTGCGGCCCTCCCCGACTGGACGTTTCAGCACAGCTCACCTATTCTGCACAGTGAATACCGGGTATTGGTTCCCGACTTTTTAGAATACAGATCATACATGTACGGATTGCTACCCTACGAACAGCTGAGTGATGATGATAACGATGAATACATGAATGAAATGAGGAGCTACGCAAATCTGGCTCCGGCCAGGTCGAATTACAGGTTTTACAGGACAGTACTGAAAAATGCCCCGGCCATTCGTTCGGAGCCCTATGTGACATCTCTTCTCAACTATAAAAATCATATGAAATACCAGCTCAGCGGTTATACAAGCAGTAATGGCTTCTATGAAAGCTATATGTACACCTGGGAAGAGATATCGGAAGAGCTGTTGGATTCAGATCAGTTTGGGAACTCGATTACAACACGGAGAAGTTTGCGCAGATCTACTGAGGAGATTATTGAAGGCATCGACGACGATCTTGAAAAAGCACGCGCCATCTACGATTATGTGGCTACCAATGTACAGTGGAATGGCAATTACAGCTTTACAACAACCGATCGCGCAGATGATATATTTGAAGATCTGAGCGGGAATTCATCGGACAAGGCTATCCTTCTCATTAGCATGCTTCGCAGTGCAGACTTACAGGCTGACCCTGTTCTCATCAGCAGGAGAGAACGTGGCAGAGTTGACTGGAATTATCCAACCCCAAACTCCTTCAACCATACACTTGTACTTCTTCAAATTGGTGAAGGCATGGTGCTACTCGACCCGATTGATAAGGTGATTCCGTTTGGCATGTTAAATCCTTCCTCAATAAACGGCAGCGGACTTCTGATTACCGAAGATAATTCACAGATTGTTGATATTTTACCGGATAATCTCAGCTCTATACGAACGACAACGCTCCTGTCGATTGATGGCCAGGGACATGTCTCCGCTGAGTTGCGATCGGATTACTACGGCTACGAAGCGATTATTCACCGTAAACTTGCTGAAGATGAGGATGAACAGACGTACCTGGAAGAGAACCATCTGGAAAATGCCCCCGGATCAGAAATTCTGGATTACGAACTGTTGAATCTTGACGATTCTTCCGAACCGCTCATCATAAAAGCAACTGTTGATGCAGATCAGTACGCCACTGTGGCCGGAGACATGATCTACATCAACCCGTTTTTTAAAGACAGGGTATCGGAAAATCCGTTCAGTAAACCTGACAGGGAATTTCCTGTGGAGTTTAATTTTGGAACGAGCAAGCAATTCACGGCTACAATTAATATTCCCGAGGGTTATGAGGTCGTTGAGGTACCCGAAAACACGTCGTTACAATTCTCTGAAAATGCACGATTTTCGTTTATTCAACAGGTATCTAACAACATCATTCAAATGAGATTGGGTATTGTGAATAATGAAATTGAAGTTGGAACAGAACGCTATGATGACCTGAGAAACTACTACGCATCCCTCACGGAGTTTTTCAATCAACAGATTGTTTTACGTAAATCAGATGATGCGGCTGAGTCGAATCAAGAAATTGAGTCCGGCAACTAAATCTTTAGTGAGAACATCCTATGATTGACAGACATTATTTCTCTCTGCTGCTCATTTTCATGATATTGCTTACTCCCCTGTTTGATGCAGCCGCACAGGGCTACGACTACCTGAATCCCAATCCGGCTGTTGCATCCATTAGCCCGGAGCTCCTTGATGGTGCTGATGCGGTCATCAGGCTTCATCACAGAAAGTTCGAGCTTGATGACCCAGGCGAAGGACGCATGCAGGTCAGGAAAATGGTAACTATCCTCAACTCAGACGGATTGTCTCAGGCGTCAATTCGCATTCCATACAATAGCTTTTCTGATGTAAGCAGAATAAACGGCACGCTTTATGACGCTGATGGTGAAGAGGTACAGTCCATCAGAAACAGAGATTTTGACGATGAATCGATGATATCCAGCTTTTCACTCGCCGAAGATTCAAGGATCATAAAAGGTGAATTTACGCACCCGGTTTATCCTTTTACAATTGAATACGACTACCACATTGATTACTCAGGCTTTATTCAACTTCCTGCCTGGGTACCGATATCAAGCGAAAAAACGTCGCTTGAATTTGGCGAGCTGCTTGTTGTGATGCCTGCATCGCTCGACTTCGAGTACAGAAAATACAACATTCCGGAAGAGAGCGAGTTTCTGTTTCAGGACAGTGAACAGTCACGGTATCGATGGGAATTATCGGACCTTCCGGCGGTAAAAAGAGAGTTTATGGGTCCGCCGTGGTTTCGGCTATTTCCCGCTGTAGTCATGAAAACCAACACCTTCGATATGGATGGAAACCCCGGAAATATGGATTCCTGGTCGGCATTTGGTAGCTGGTTTGGGAATCTCTGGCAGGGACGGGATGAACTGCCGGACTTTGTAAAACAGGAGGTCGACCAGATGGTTGCGGAGCACGGCGTCACCCGGGAGCTCATCGATGCGCTCTATTCGCATCTCCAAAACAAAACCCGGTACGTGAGCATACAGCTTGGAATTGGCGGCTATCAGACCGAAACTGCCTCGTCAACGGCCAGTACGCTGTACGGCGACTGTAAAGCTCTGTCAAACTACCTGCTTGCCATGTTGCGATATGCAGGGTTTGATGCACGGCCGGCACTCATTCGCAACGGTGGATTTTCATTTCCGTTTGATCCTGATTTTGTCCATAACCCATTCAATCACGCGGTTATTGCCGTTCAGTTTAAGGGTGAAACAATTTGGGTTGAAGCTACAAGCAGCTCATATCCACTCGGTTATTTAGGCTCGTCAAATTCGAACCGGCACGCCCTGCTGTTCAATGAAACTGGAGGTGAACTTGTTGAAACCCCTGAACAGTCACCCGACCAAAACTACCAAAAACGTCAAGCCACAATTAACCTCCAGAGTGAGGGGGCCGCGTCACTTTCTATACATACGGATTACGGCGGTTCGCAGCATGAGCATATCCGTGAGTTTACGCGTGAGGCCAGCACACAACAGGAACGATACGTCAGGAACCTGCTCCCCTTTAGTCTTTACGACATTAATGATTATCAGGCCTCGGCTGATTCATCTCACCCTTCTGCTGAGTTGACTCTAAATTTAGATGTGGAGAATTTAGATGTGGAGACCTTTGCGAACAAAATTGGCAGCAGGCTCATGTTCTATCCAAATCTGTTGGAGAGACGAGATAATTATGTCGCAGCTGATGATGACCGGGAGCAACCGGTATATATTCAGTTTGCGTATCACGATATTGATGAGCTTACGTTTACTATTCCTGATGATTTTTCCGTTGAAGCAACACCGGATTCCGTAGCACTTAAATTCGATTTTGGAAGTTATTCAGCTAAAATCACCCCATCGGATGACGGTAAAACGCTGTACTATCGCAGAGAGATAGCGATGAACCCCAGTGTCATACCGGCCAGTGAATTTGAGTTGTATCGCGGAGTCATGAACGATATCTGGAAAAGCGACAATAACCAGGTTGTTCTCGTAAAAAACTGACCCCACATCCGGATTTGAAAGCTACCTATTCATTGCTCATAGGATCATCTTCAATCCAGATTTCTTTTCACGAGCTGATATTAACTCTGTATTTGATTGATAATCAATGGTTTAAGATCATAAAGGAATAATACATTAAGCAATAATTAACTTTATTCAGTACCAAAATTGTTTTATCTTAAAACGGGGTTAAGGATTCTGATTGAGTTATTGTAACTTTTTCAGTGATCCTGACATTTGCCACGCCTTAACGGGCGTGGCAATTTTTATTTAGACCTGTATCACTTTTAAATTCTCTCCTCTATTCTGTCCCCGTCCCTGAACGAACACCCGTTATTCACCGTTGTCGAAATGGTAGTCTTACTTTAAACGAGGCCTTTTTTATTTTGAAAATCAGCACGATATTTTTTTTCGCTATTCTTACCCTAACTATCACTGTTCAAAGTGGAGCTCAGGACCGAATCACTGATGAAGATGAAGCCCGGGCTATTTTTGAGCAGGTAGAAGAGAAACGGAATTCTATTTCGTCAGAAACTGCCGTAATGGAGATGACTATAACAGACTCCCGCGGGCGCACTCGAAACCGGACAATGAAAATGTGGGGCAGCACAGAGGGCGATAATTCAAACAGCCTGATTGTATTTTCGGATCCAGCCAACGTGAGCGGCACAGCATTTTTAACGATTCGTGAAAATAGTGACAGCTCACAGAAACTCTACCTCCCAGCCGTTGGACGCGTTCAGACGATTACCTCAGGTGAGCGGGGCGACCGGTTTATGGGAAGTGATTTCACGTTTGAGGATCTGGGTGATCAACAGTCGGAGGACTATGAGTTTATATGGCTGGAAGAACAGGATTCCGTGTACAGAATACGGGCCAATAAACCAGAGTCTGACCAGTATCAGTATGTAGAATTTTTTATCGACAGCGAGCACTATACGCTGAACAAAATCCACTACTTTAACAGTAGCGATGAGATGATTAAACGACTGGAAGCAGAAGAGTTTAAGCAACTTGCTGACGATCTTTGGTCGCCCTCAAAAATGACAATGTATGATCTGAGAGACGACCGGAACACTGAAATAACCTGGAGCGACCGTGAAACCAACGTTTCTATTCCCAGCTGGCGGTTTTCGGAACGCGGCCTGAGGCGCGGAATTTGAACAACTTCAGGGCTGGTTGTTTGTGCGTGAATTAAGCTGACCAACTAAGCATCAAATCAGATCCCTCTGTCGGTAGGTGCAACTTGCCACCCTTCAAGCGGATTTTTGGGATTCGCGCTGCAGTGGATATAGTGCTCTTCATTCTCAACAATCCCGCGATTCACCGGAGCCCGGCGAATTGCAAGAGCGGTCGCATCTATATCGTGTGATTGAAACAGCACACGCTTATTGAGATCGTCCTCCCAGATCAAGGTCCCGTTCGGACTGTCGGTTGATCCATATTTAGTCAAAACAGGAATCATCCATGATCCCCTCAATCCTGCCAATCCCTCCCTGAGAACCAGCATTACCGCTTTAGAGCTAAAAATCCGGAATCCATCGATAACCTCATCAAACGTTCCCCAGGCTGTATTCCCCATCAAGAGAATTCTGTCGGGCAGAATCACATATTCATAAATACGCAGCCCCCGGCGATCGCAGCACCATTTGAGTCCGTTGCTAATTTTCCGGAGCATTCGTCCATCCGTAAACAGCGGTACCCCCGCAATGATCTGCAGTGAAATATAGCTCAGCTCTTTTTCTTTTCGATATTTTCGTGGCATAATAACCTCTCTTTTTATCTGTATGATAGGTTTGCCCTAAACCCCTTACACTTTTTATTGCCTTCTTATTGAATCGGGTGTTTGGATTCCGGTTTATGAGAAACTACTTCGGACGCTTCAGGGAATCCTCGTGAAAAGCAGACTCGGCTACGCCCGGAGGTCCTCTGTCCAGGAGGTCTTTTCACTGGCGACTTTTCAAAAGGAGCGACGACAGTTGGTGAACTCTTTGAGAATATTTCTACCGGTAAAAACGGATATGATTTTCTTGCAGCTCTTACGATAGAGCCACTTTTTTGGCTCTATGTGGATCGGTGTGGGTAAGTTCTCAGTTAATAATAAACCCAATGGTTTGCTAGTAATAATCGGATGATTTCCCCGTGGGGACAGGTGAACGGCCAAAAGTACCCGGGTGGTTGGTGTCCTTTAAGGAAAATCTATCCCTGGATGTAATTCTGAACCATTTCAGGGTAAGAAGATTCGCTTACAAATACGATTATGGCAGAACCTTGCGTTTGTCAAGGGTTCCTCCGGCCTTGAAAGAATTGGCGGATTGAGGGAGCTGGAAGATCTGCGGGGACCTTTTATCGTACCGGCCATGAACAGGTTAGCAATCTATAAGCGTGGCGGACCATTGATAAAAGGTAGCAGAGATTCCGTGACCGCCGCCAATTTTTTCACAGCCTTGATCTTTTCCCCGCAGGGATCCCTATGGGAGGTTCGTTTTGCATCAAGGCAAAATGAACAGGGACGTTTTTAATGGCACAATAAATTAGTAGTACTTCTTCGCAACGTTTCCAGTAGAACCTAGCCAGATTTTTGCTACCCACACTAAACAGCATAGAGCCACTTTTTTTTACCTGCCAGTTTGGGTATTATACGACCGAAATTGTTAATCCGTAATTTTTGATGAAAAACGTGGTTATTTATGAAAATTCATGAGTATCAGGCCAAAGATATTTTAAAAGAGTACGGCGTTGCCGTACCTGATGGCGTTGCCGCCGATAGTGTTGATGATGCTGTGAAAGCAGCAAAAGAGATGAAGGACAACGGCGCAACCCTGTTTGTTGTAAAAGCGATGATTCACGCCGGTGGCCGTGGAAAAGGACGTACAAAAAATAGTAATGCCAAAGGCGTTGTTCTCTGCAAAACCATTGACGAAGTGAAGCAAGCTGCCGAAAATCTTCTTGGGGATACGCTGGTCACTATTCAAACCGGTGATGCAGGCCAGAAAGTGAATACTATTTACGTAACCGACGGTGTGGATATTGAACAGGAGTATTATCTCGGCATCCTTCTGGATCGCGGCAAGAGCAAGAACGTGATCATGGTCTCCACAGAAGGCGGTGTGGAAATTGAACAAGTAGCCGAAGAAACACCTGAAAAAATTATTAAGGAGTGGGTAGAACCGGGCATGGATCTTCAGCCGAACCAGGCACGCAGGCTGGCATTTGCACTCGGCCTTGAAGGTGATGCGTTTAAAAAAGCCGTAAAACTTATCATGGCGCTCTATAAATGCTATGAAGAGACTGATGCCAATCTCGTGGAAATCAACCCGCTCGTTAAAACACCGACCGGCGATGTGATGGCGCTCGATGCCAAGTTCACTTTTGACGACAACGCAATGTTCCGCCAGAAAGATTATGCTGAACTGCGTGACGAATCTGAGGAGAACCCGATTGAACTGGAAGCATCAAAATTCGGCCTGAACTACATCAAGCTTGATGGAAATGTGGGATGTATGGTGAACGGCGCAGGCCTTGCCATGGCAACCATGGACATCATTAAACTTTCCGGCGGTGAACCTGCCAACTTCCTTGACGTCGGCGGCGGTGCTAACGTAGATACCGTTAAAAACGGCTTCCGGATTATCCTCGATGATCCCAATGTGAAGGCCATTCTGATCAACATATTCGGCGGTATTGTACGATGCGATCGTGTTGCCAATGGAGTGATTGAAGCGATTAAAGATCCGGAGATCGCGAAGAAAGTTGAAAATGTGCCGATTATTGTGCGTCTGCAGGGAACCAACGCTGTGGAAGCAAAAGAGATTATCGACAACAGCGACCTGAATGTCATCTCAGCTGTTCTTCTGAAAGAGGCTGCCGAAGCTGTCTCGAAGGTACTGGCTGCATAGTCTCATAGACAAGACTCAGCTTTAAACTATTCAAGCGAAAAAGAATTGGCTATCAACTGCCGGTCTTCTTTTTCGCTTTATTTTTAGCCTCACCACTAACTGGAAATGTAAGTATAAATCTCGAGCCCCTGTCGGAAATCGCCTTCAATTCTCCCTTGATCTGTTCGGTAAGCGCCTGTAGCAGCGTTACCCCAAGGCTCTGTGTTTTCTCAAGGCTAAACTCCTCCGGCAGACCAGCGCCGGTATCTGAAACAGACACCTCTACGTAGCATCCCAAATCTTTCAGGCTAATCGTTATCGTACCTTTCTTTCGATCCTGAAACGCGTGCTTAAAACAGTTGGTAAGCAATTCGTTACATATCAAGCCAACGGGAACTGCGGAGATCATATCCACTTTTACGTCATCAACATCCAGATTTATTGTAATTCTGTTCTCTTCAGAAGAGTACGTTTTGGATATCATTTCTGAAAGTTCTCTCAGATAATCAGCCAGCTCTACTTCTGAAAAAATGGTCTTTTCGTATAGTTTTTCGTGGATAAGCGCAATCGACTTGATACGCGACTGAACATTCTCAAAAGCCGGTTTCAGAGATACGTCCACTTCATCTTTCTGAAGTCCAATGAGGCTCGAAACGATTGCAAGATTATTTTTTACCCGATGATGGATTTCGGCCAGCAGCGTCTGTTTTTCATTGAGCGATTGGTCGAGTTTTTCCATCTGGTGCTTATGCACAGATATATCCCGCACATTCCCCACAATCGACACCGGGTTTCCGTCACTATCATGAACAATCGATCGCTTATTATTTACCCAGATATAAGTTCCATCAGCGCGTTTTACTCTGAACTCGCTATCCTGGACCATTGTCTGCTCCACGTTTCCGGATTGGTTCTGCTCCTGGCGTTCCTGCATCCGGTCGACATCATCAGGATGAACCCGCTGTAATATCATCTCCGGCCCGCCTTCCATAATCTCTTCGGCATCAAAACCCAGCATATCTTTTACTGAACTGCTCATATAATCATACTTTTCAGACCCGATGTTGATCTGGTATATCACGTCTTGTGAGTGATCCAATACATTGCGAAATTTGTTCTCCGACCGAAACAATTTTGCATTTACCCCCCTCAAACGACGTAAATAGGACACAGTATAAAAAGCTACAAAAAAGGTAAAGGTAGTTGAAAGAAATACATTCACCCAAAATATAACCTCCCCAAACCGGCGGGCAGCTGAACTCATTGCTTCAGAGAACTTTTGCCCGGCCACCGTCAGCCTCTCATTTATTTCGATAATCTGATTTGAATATTCTTCTTTTGAAACCACATCCAGGCTCCCTGTCTGAACCTTGCGATGGATATCTTCAGCAAGTACCCTTGATTCATCAACTATCTGATCAGCAGATGCCCAGATATTCAGAGCATTTTCTATCTCGTCAAGTGAACTGAAATTTCGCAAGAGCCAAATCATCTCATCCACATCATCGGGGTGATTATTTCCCTGAATAAACCCTCGCCGGACTCGTTTCAAATCAGGTGTAGGCAGGAAAAGCTCCCTACGGCTGATTCGGTCACCGAAAATTACCTGTAGTGATTTCAGATAATTTCTATAATCTCGTTCATCTTCGGTCCGCAAATAGTGCATTAAATTAATTGAGGATTCTTTTTGAGCTTTCGACCATTCCGATTCCCCGCCGATATACGCCCTGCTCCCCGACTGCACTTTATTTCCATAATAAGAGACGGTGGTCAATGCCATACCGAGAAGCACAAAAACGGCCACAACATGATATAGCTTAGCTTTTCTATTCTCTTTTCGTCTCATTTCTACTTCTTTTTTCACTAGCCGGTGATTTTGGGAATAAATGGGTGATGACCCGTCCCGATGATGGCTGAATTTCCCGCCATGATTTTCTCTCTATTATCGGATAAATTCAATTATTAGTAAGTATTATGATCATTCCTTGTTATTTTTCTGTTCGACTCTACGAGATGTCTTTTAATAATTACCCCCATTTTATGATTAAAACCGATTCGCTAACACGCCGGCTCTATGCAACAGATGCATCTCTTTACGAAGAATTTCCATCTGGCGTTTCTTTCCCAAAATCGGCAGATGATATCCGGTCGCTCGTCAGTCAGTCAGCCGAACAGAACTTTTCGATTACGGCCCGAAGCGCCGGAACAAGTCTTGCAGGACAAACCACTGGTGACGGAGTTATCATGGATGTTTCACGCTACATGACCGATATCTTTGAAATTAATGAAGCGGAGCAATATGCCCGCGTACAGCCGGGTGTTATTCGCGATACCCTGAACCGAGAGGCGGCTAAATCAGGTCTGCAGTTCGGCCCCGATACCGCTACCACAAACCGGTGCATGCTGGGCGGAATGATAGGCAACAACTCCTGCGGATCGTTCTCCATCAAGCATAAAACCACACGGGAGCATATTCTCGAAGTGGATACTATTTTAAGCGATGGATCACGCGTAGTGTTCAGTCCGGTCAGTGATGCTGAACTGGCGGAGAAACTCAGTCTAAACACGCTCGAAGGATCCATTTATCGCGGAATGATAGATCTTCTCAAGAAGCACAGGGACGAGATTTTTGATCACTACCCTCACCCCGACATCATCCGGAGAAATACCGGTTACGCGCTGGACCGCATGTGCGAGATGGATCCCATCACACCCGGTGGCCGCCCTTTTAACCTTGCCGAACTGCTCTGTGGAAGTGAAGGAACACTGGCCATGACGGCATCAGCAAAAGTAAATCTTGTGCCGCTGCCAAAAGCTAAAACGCTGGTAATACCCCAGTTCTCCTCGATTCAGGAGGCGATGCGCGCAACGGTTGAGATTGTGAAGTGGAACCCCGCCGCTGTTGAGCTGGTGGATGATATTATTTTAGACGCTACGAAGGGTAACATTGAACAGAGCAAAAACAGGTTTTTCCTTGATGGGGAGCCAAAATGTATTTTGATTGTGCAATTTGAAGGAGATGAGCTGAGTGAGCTTGAAAACCAGTCAGCCGAACTGGCAAAGAAACTGAAGGATCTCGGCCTTGGATATGCTCACCCGTTTCTCTCGGAGCCGGATAAAATGAAACGGGTCTGGGATCTCCGCAAAGCGGGACTTGGATTGCTGATGGGGCTGGGGCGGAAAAGTCCGTCGCCAACGTTTGTTGAGGATAC
>Ga0306867_1001297_pt1 | contig 11799 bp, 24 predicted proteins | sample AntRauTorckE6831_FD_190432 | JGI IMG/M metagenome (GOLD analysis project Ga0306867, IMG submission 190432) | Saline lake microbial communities from Rauer Islands, Antarctica - Metagenome Torckler E6 #831 (v2) (version 2) | ecosystem: Environmental > Aquatic > Non-marine Saline and Alkaline >... | reverse complement strand
TGGACAAAATGACTCCAGATGAGTTTTACTATGACCAGCTACCACAACAAAATAAGGTAGCTTAACTAGAGCAGAGTATCACTTATAAATAAGCTTTTAGTTGTTCAAACATGTGGGACCACCTCTAGCCCTGATCGCCGTGCAAAGTTATCAGGGCTTTTTAATGTCTGTGGATTTAATTAAATTTCACGCCACCTTCCTCGATAGCTTTGCGCATACAACAAATAAAACAGCCGCAATCTTCATCACGATTGCCTTCATTTGCTTCTACAGTATGCGTTTCAGCATGAACGGTTGATTCGCCTAATACATAGTTTTCCATTTCTTTCGCGGCTTTTACATTGCCATTAGCGATGTGGAGAAGTTGAAGGCGTAAGTTTTGGATTTCCATTTTTGGTTTACTCACATTGGGTTGGTGTGTGAATTTAGTTTAGTAAAAGAAACAATAATGGTCAATAGTTTATTTTAGTTTAGTAAACATTTTTTATTTTAGTAAACATTATGCTTTAATAGACAAAAGAAAACCCACCGCTGGGGTGGGTTGGAAGGAGTTTTCTAGATGAGCGAGAATGAATCTAAAATTGTTAAGCGATTACTTTGGAGCAGCATTCTTTGCAACTGCATAACTCTGATTTGCATGCTCATCATTATTTTCCACCTTGTAAAAAACTGAAAAATAGATAGTAACTATTATTGATATAGCAGCTAATAAGGAAGCAACACACGCAACAATGAATGTGGGTGTAACTGTCCAATGAGGTTTCGAAGATTCTTTAATTTGTCTTGTAAGCAATTCATTACTAACGAGTTGGATTGATCCATCCGACAAACGATTTGATTTTGGATTTAATTCCCCAGTTAGGGCTTTAATCAATTCCTCATTTGTCATGGTTTTTATTTGAGCGTACTTCAAATGAACTGGCGCAAGGTTAGCCAAGAAAGTAGGAGAGTGTGTTTTTACACTCTTCATATCAAGTTTTTCTTGATCTACGATTGCATTTTCACGAGCTATTAACTCTACAAAACCATCAAGTTCTTGACCACTCCGACATTGTGTAAAGCCATTAATCTCTTTAACTTTTTCAAGGGTTAGTGGCCCAAGGCTGATTGTCTTTCGTTTATCACTTGTCAATTCATCACTCCATCAAGGGCGTTTTAATGTCAAAGAATCAAACATCAAAGAACACTCGTTTAATTTTCATTGCCATTAGTTTCAATATTGGAACCTTGGCCCTTATTTACCTGACTGGTGACTTCATCAACCTGTTCCCCGCTTTTTCGCTCTGGATTACCGGTATTCTCGCTGGTATTAACATTGGAGAAATGATTCAAAAAAATCACCAATAAATTTATTAAATTTAATTATTTACCCAGCACGCCAAAATTGGCGACCCATAACTCTGAAATTCAAGCCGTTCTGCTCGGTTACTTCTCTATCGCGATATTTGGGATTGAGGCTGTGCAGGCTTAACTTCCCACCTTCTTCTTTAAATATCTGTTTAATCATACCTTCACCCTCGAAGTAAACAGCATAAATACCGCCATCCACAATTTCGGTTTGTGAGATATCAATACCAACCAAGTCGCCATCATGAATGAAGTCAGACATACTATCGCCTTTAGCTTTGATGATTCGCATACAGCTTGGGTCAACATATTTTTTCTGAAAGAAAGATGGCGGAAAAGGGAATTTCCCATTGATTACATCAAAATGAAACTCTATAGATTCGCCTGTACCGCAAGAGAAATTAGCTTCCACAACATCAATCCAAATAAAACCATTTTCAGAATCTTGATCAACAACAGTCGGCTTATGGACATCATTTGCATCAAAAGAGGATTCTTCTTTGTTGGTAAGTCCGTGCTTATCCATGAAGTCCTGCATATTAGAGGGATTCAATCTCTTGAATTCCTCTCCTGTTAAAAGCCAGTCTGGAGAAACCCTGAGTAGTTTTGCTAAAAGCAATAATCTTTCACCAGATGGCGTATTAACTCCGCTCAACCAGTGAGAAACAGCACCCTTGCTCGCACCAGTTGCAGCAACAAGATCTTTATGTTTCAAGCCCAAGTCGGCCATTCTTTTTAGAATTCTATCTGTCGCGCTACTCATAAGTTTACAGCCCTATACGTTGTTTAAAATGATAAACAGTCACCTTGACTTTGTCATAAACATATAGTTTACTTAGATAAACATATAGTTTAGAGAAATAAAGTGAATGTTGATGACTTAAAGTCTTTCTACAAAGCGGAAAGTGATGCTGATTTATCAAGAAAACTTAATAGACCACGTTGCACCATTTTCTTCTGGAAGAAAAACGGTATACCACCTCGTACCCAAGCAGCCTTTGAGGTAATGAGCAAAGGAAAGCTTAAAGCTGACTTACAGGCACTAAGTGCACAGGAGAGACTATGAGCCTCGAGAAAAAATCTACACATGTCCGCTTGTCTCCTGAAAACCATGAACGAGCAAAAGTTTTATCTGAAATCAAAGGCAAAGATCTTGCCCAATATATGGCTTACCTACTTGAGAAAGAAATTGCAGGTGAGTGGCATGTACTTAATTTACAAGCAAAATCATTTGAGCGCTTGGGAGTATCAGCTTTGTTGCGGGATTTAAGCACCGAAGTCGAATTTCGTGAGGGACCAGATGGGATTCACAGGGATTTAGAAAGTAAAAAAGCCTGATCTTGGGGATCAGGCTTTTTCAGTATTCAATTCAGAGGGTAAATCTTTATGAATATGCCAATAAGTATACCACAAGCAATTACAGGTTCAATCAATCACATTGAAATTGCTCAGATTGCTCATACAGAACCGCGCAATGTGAAGCTTTCTATTGAGCGTTTAGCTAATAAGGACGTAATTCAACTACCGCCAATGGCGAAAGTTGAAAACAAACAGTCACTTAGCCCTAATCGCTTCTCTGATGCATACATTTTTAGCGGTGAGCAAGGGAAATTAGACAGCATTACCGTGGTTGCACAGCTTTGCCCTCAATTCACGGCGCTCCTGGTAAAGCGTTGGTATGAGTTGGAAAGCCAAGCTGCAAAGCCTGTTGAACTCAGTCGAATGGATCTAATCCAATTGGCCTTGGCTGCTGAACAAGAAAACCAAGCGCTTAAGAACCATGTCGCCGTGTTAGAGCCTAAGGCACAGGTCATGGATGTGATTGCGGACACGGTAAACACATATTCAATCCGTGATTCAGCAAAGACCATCGGCATTCAAGAATCAAAGCTCATTGACTTCATGTTGAAGAAGCGCTGGGTATTTAGAGAAAACAGCCGTCACCGACGGTTATGTGCATATGCACAACGAGTAGAGCAAAAGGTAATGGTAAACAAGGTTTCACAGGTGATTGCATGTGTAGAGGGTGACAAGGTTTACACCCAAGCACGCATTACAGCCTTTGGATTAACAAGATTAACGGCACTCGTTGCTGCTGCGGGGTTATTAAACAAATGAGTCAATTCACTCCTAACAGCTTTCAGGTGCCTAACGCCTTTGTAGACGACGTTCTTTGTCAAATTGGGGATGTTGCAGCAAAGCTATATTTGATCATCTGTCGTAAGACTCGTGGCTGGTACAAAGAGCATGATTCGATCTCACTAAGCCAGTTCCAAAAGATGACAGGCAAGAGCCGTCCTACAGTCACAAAAGCAATTGCTGAACTCATTCAAGTAGGTTTGGTAATTGAGTGCGGATCAACCATCCATGGCAATACTTTTAAGCTGAATGACGAATGTGTTGTTGGTTGGAAAATGTCTTTCCCTAGTAAAAATTCTTTACTACCTGAAGGCACTAGTAAAAAATCTTTACTAGTAAAGAAATTTAACTACGCTAGTAAAGAATCTTTACCACCACTAGTAAAAATTCTTTACACACAAAAGACACTATCAAAAGACACTCTACAAAATAAAAAAATAAATAAAAAAAGTAAGAGTGTTCCTGAACAACCTAAGGCTGAAAAACCAAAAGCGGAAAAGCAAAATCAATTCGATCCAAAAGCGGTTGAGTTACCAGCGAATGTAAATCGTGATTTGTGGATTCAGTTTGTTGACATGCGCAACAGCATCAAAAAACCACTGACTGAAAACGCCGTGAAGTTGCTAATCAACAAATTAATTGATTTCGGTGTAGGAGCAAATCAATCCTTGGAGTCTTCGATCATCGGTAGCTACCAAAGCGTATACCCACCGAAGAATACACAAGCACCAGTTCAACAACCTTTGGAGCGCCGTCGTTTTGGCAGCCAAGCAAATCAACCAGCGCCAATGCGTGATGTTCAGGGAGAGTGCGCATGAGCAATATCCAATTATTTGAGCAAGCATTTGCGATTGATTTCCCAGTTGAAGTAGCAGACATGGTTCTTCAGCGCATGAGTGATCTTTACGGATCAGCATTCACGAAAAACTTTGAAGTTTATGCGGATGAAGAACTTCGCCAATTGGCATGCACAGTCCTAAATGGCCTAACCCCAGCAGATATCGCACGTGGCTTAGCGCGCATGAACTCTGAAGAGTGGTGCCCGAAGAATTTACCGACATTCCGCAGCTGGTGTGAACAGGGCGGTGATTGGTGGACTGCTGATATGGCGTGGGCAAAGGCTATGCAGTTTGAATCAGATCCACAAACGAAGATCACCACACTGACTAAGCGTGTACTTGATGAAGTTCGCCATGTGTTGAGCGCAGAGGGGCAGAAATCGGCTCATTTCGCTTTCAAAGATATTTATGTGGATTACCTACGCCGTGCTAAGGCAAAGGGTATGACGCAAGAAATGTGGGTGAAGCCTAAGGCTCCAAAGCAGCTCGACAATCATGAGCGAAACCGTACTGGTGTTCCTTGCCCACCTGAGTTGGCAGCAAGAATAGGGAAGACGTTTAATCGTGTTGGGGGTGAAGCGTGAACAAAGAAGAATTTCAAGCTCGAATTACAGCAGCTCAAGCGGGTAAAAACACCACATTTTCGGAACTAGAGAAAAAGAAGACCCTGCGTGAACAGCTTGAGAGTGATTTGGAGTTGTTTTTAACGTGTGGCGGTGAAGTGAATGAATTGCCTCAAGGTTTCTCTGGTGAGCTTCATAAGGGGTGGAACAACGGAGAACCAAAACCCCAAAAGACCATGCATGAAATTATGGCAGGCGCTGTATCAGAAACTCATAAGAAGCGTGCTCGACAAAAGGAGGATCAGGCAACGCTTGCAGAGATTAAGGCTTTGGATCGGTGGTGCAAAGAACGCAAGGGCCGTGGTGGTGATCTATGTCGAGAGTTGAAAGTAGCTCATTCATTCATATCGCAAATAACCCAACAAAATAGACCATGCTCAAAAGAGCGTTATGAGCAAATTAAGTTAGCAATGGAAGCGATTGAACAACGGGAGAGAGTGGCGTGAATCTAACAATCAAACAAATGCGGGAAATTGTGGATGGGGTGCCTGACCGGACAGCATCTCATTATGTGGGTGATACAGACACGTATTTTTCGGAGGAGTTCCACACCTATTTTTGTCACACCCTGAAGGATTGGGAGACATCAGACTTTCATTGTGCTTCTGATTTAGAAATGAATTATGAGGTCGTGATTGATCTTAAAGATCTCCGCGCCGCTCTAGCCGACCACAACCGAACCGACCATGTAACCGATATCCGCAATCACGTTAGCCCCAATACGAGAGTTTCAGAGGTGCATGTGAATGAAGCATTTAAATTAAAATAGATTGGGGTGACAGCATGAAAGCAGGCGATCGCGTAAAAGTAGATTTTATAAGTGAATCAAGAACGATTTATTCAGGCAAACGCTTCGCTGGATATGGTGTATTGGATCGTGTTGAAGATGGTCGTGTATATGGGCGTTTGGATGATGGAACGCCGTTTAGTTGCTTTACTGGTGATGTGGAGGTTATCCAATTAGTAGATCGTACTGAAGAATTTGAAGCATTTTTTACAGCACAACCATTCTTTAAAAACTTGAGATTTATACACGGCGATAAGCTCTTTGATTTTGACAAAGGCATCGGGTACCGCAATTTAACTGTTCAAGTTGGCTATGTTTGTTTTTGCAAAGGTGATGGGGAGTTTGTATTGAATGACTAAGTATCTCATTGGCATCGATACAGGTGTGAACACAGGCTACGCCGTGGCAGAAGACAATGGTAATGGCGGTGAACTATTTGAAGTTAGATCCTTAACAATTACTCAGGCCATGAGTCGAACGCTTGAGTTTGTTGTGCACTATGGAAAAGAAAACGTCTGTTTATTTATTGAAGATGCTCGGCAGCGCACCTGGTTTACTGGTGGTCGTGAGAAAGCCCAAGGTGTTGGATCAGTAAAACGTGATGCTCAGATTTGGGAAGATTGGTGTAAAGAGCAAGAGTTGAATTACTTAATGATTCATCCGGCTGCTAATTCAACCAAAACAAAGGCCGATGTATTTAAAAAGCGCACCGGTTGGATTGAACGTACGAATGAGCATGCGCGTGATGCAGCTATGTTGGTTTTTAAAAGATTTGCGAAGTTTTGAGGGAAATAGGATGAATGCAGTAGTGGCTGAGAAATTTAAAAACTTTGAGTGGTTGGCGCAAGGCATTACAGCTAAATCGCCTATTTTTGGTCAAGAAGGGCATAGCACTGGGGAAAAGCCTATTGATTATCAGGATAGATTAGGCGCTATTGCTGCAATGGGTAGCCAGCTTGCCAAGTCTGTTGCATCAGTCATCATCTTTGGTGAATGCTCAAAGGGTGATTACGAATATATCCGCAATCACTTGGCTAAAATCATGATGGATGCCGCATATGTGGATAAGAAGCGCGAGCCTGAGCAAATTGCGATTTATCACCTTTCATGGCTGGTAGCAAAGATGGTGATGGTTTTTGCGTTAGATCCTGATTATGAGTCTAACTTTACTGCGAAAGGTCGGCTTGAGGTTGTCGCAGGTGTATCTGGTAAGCAGATGTCTTTAAGTGTGTATCGTCACACATGGAAGCCTTATGAAAATCTTATGGTGATTGCGCTTGAGATGGCTATTAAAGAGGCTTCAGATGCGATTGATGAATATCGCCGTGCAACATATTCAGAGTTACGCGCCTAAAATATCGGGAGCATTGTGTCTTTCAAACAATATTTAAGAATAGTTGGCATTATTCTGCTAACTAAGGTATCTTATTTCTATACTGGTCGTATTACGGTTCAACCGAGACCAAGGCATTAAAGCTCATCGAAAGGTGGGCTTTTTTGACATTATTTATTCATAAAATTAAGTGATAATGTCTTTTTGTTTTTGAGCTCTAATTGAAATGGCGATTTTAACTGTTAAAGAACTAGAAGACACTCTCGGTAAATTAGTGGCTGAAGGTAAAAAGCCTGAAAAGATTTTATTAGGCTATAAAGCGTATGGCGAGCTAATGAATGATCGTAGCTTTTTTGAGGAAGTGGCTGGCTCGGCAATGGATCCAAACAAACGAAAATATAAAAATATTAAAATTAAGGTTACCCAAGACGAATACCAGTTTGAAGTGAAGTGTTCAAAAGAGTAGGCTTAAGCATCAAGGAAAGCTCGCCAAATGGTGGGCTTTTTATTGCCCTGAGAAATATTAATGTAATCACACCAAGTTAAAATGCTTGATCATTGCTTGATTAACCAGGAAGGAATCTTGCTTAGTTCGACAAAATTACTGACATTATTTTGGAAATAAGTATCATAAATTTATGTTTTATAAGTAAAAGTAACTGACATTTCTTGCGACATGATTGCTTGATTGTCCAGGAGTAAAATCATGCTTAGATTACTGATGTGCTTATTCGGCCTACATGGTGCGACTGAGATCGACTACACGGTTGATGATGAAGAAATCAAGGTGTGTCGGGATTGTTTGAAAGAAGTTGAATAATACAAAATCAAAAATATAAGCCTGCTCATTAATTTGATCGGGCTTTTTTAATGCCCGGAGAAAAGTGAAGCAATGAAAATTAAATTATTAGCAGTCGGTTTAATGTGTGCAACAGTACTCGTTGGTTGTTCGCGTGATGCGCAAGTCGCTTCACGCAACCTATCTCATGCAGCAGACAACTTTCAATTAGATCGACGAATCGTTTTTTATAACGGTGTTACTGGTGATTATGTTCTAACAATTGAAGGCAAGTGTGCCTTTGAAGCTGTTAGTGAGCGAAAGGTTGATGTGACCTGCAAGACCAGTGACACGGAATTTAAAAAGCATTCGCTGGGCATTTCAGACAATGTGACTTACTTTTCTGAGCAGCTAAATAGCAAAGGTGTCAGTACCTACCAGTACAAAGTTGATTTCAGACCAAGCGTTATCATTTCTGATGTGGATCTGAAGCTACCCAAATAATTCGCCGAACGTATTACGGCACATAAAACCCCGCTAAATATGCATTATTGGCGGGGTTTTTCTTTTCTTATTGGTGGTGCGTATGGATGTCAAAGAAGCCCAAAAGAATCTAAATGAATTGCACGATGAGTTAGTGAAGTACCAGAACCTAAGTCGAGCATTCATGAATAGCAAACAGATGATGGCTATTGATGAAGTAATGGCAAACATCCGTACTCGCATGAAGAATATTCAAATCAATTTAAGTCGGAGATAGCGCCGTGGGTACAAGCGATCAAGAACGACTCGATGCATTTAAGTGGGATCTATACCAGGACATAGCCAATCGTAAGCGATTGTTTGAGGCTGAGACTGGTTTGGCAATCAAAGATGTTGAGTTGGTATTTGTGAATGTCTCCACTGTAGATCAAGTCAATCAATACCTGCTTAACGAAATCAATGTGACCTTGGGTGATTCAGATGACATGTGAATCGTGTGAAAGAAACCGTGAATGGATAAGGAAGCAAAGTGAACGAGCAAAAGAAAGAATGCGGCTGTGCATCGAACGCCTTACTGGTCGAGATGCTTAAAGCAATGAACAACCAAAGCCAAGCGATGACCGCTCAAAGCAATCTGTTGGCAGAACAGAATAAAGTCATGGCTCGTATCGTGGATCAGAACAATGAGCTGATAGCGATGATGCAGACCGAAGATGATGAAGATAAACCTAAGTCGCCTTATTTGGATTGATGGATATGAGCAGACCATGCCGTGAGTTTCGCTGTCCAAACCTAACCAAGTCACCGAAAGAACAAGGCTATTGTGATAAGCATGCACATAAGCGCAGCAACTGGACAGCACGCCAAGATCGATCAGGATCAACTACGGCGCGTGGCTATGGTTATGCATGGCAGAAGTTACGCAAGCTAATCTTACAGCGTGATGATTATTTGTGTGTCGCATGCCGAGCTACAGGAAGAATCACTGAAGCAACTGATGTCGACCATATCAAGGCTAAGGCTCATGGCGGTACAGATGATCCAGACAACCTGCAGTCATTGTGCTCACCATGTCATAAACAGAAGACAGCAAACGAAGGAAAACAAAATGGATAACCAACATCAAAAAATCAAAGGCTATCGCGACCTATCTCAAGAAGAAATTAACTTGATGAATGAAATCAAAGCTATTGGCCCGCAAGTTCAAGCCGTGATTGAAAAGGTTGAAAAGCACATTGCGAACCAGCGATATAACTGTCGATGTGATGCAAATATGCAGGTGGTAGATGTAGAAGAGGATCGTCGCCTTGATGCTGCAACACCGGAACGTTTTGCTGCTATGGCTAAGACAGACTTCCAAACTGGCTTAATGTATTTGGTTCGCGCCGTTGCTCAGCCTACAAGTTTTTAAATAGGGGGAGGGTGGATTGAGAGTTCAGGACCTTGTCCTAAATGTCCGCCCCCCTCCGTTCATTTTTACGTGCGCGAAATTAAAAATTCAGGGTGTTGACAAATGGGTGGAGTTTCTTCTGTTCCTGGGCGTGGTCGAAAGCCAAAACCGCAGGAAGCAAAACGGGCAGCTGGCAACCCGGGCAGACGTCCTCTCAATACCAATGTGCCTGAATTCGTAGATGTCGTTGATATTGATGTGCCGGAATATCTCTCGACAATGGAGCACGCTGACATGATGTGGCGTTCGGTTATTCCAGAGCTATTAAAAAACAAAGTTCTTAAAATTACAGATATGCACAACGTGGAAATGTTCTGCATGGCTTATCACAACTTGCGCGTAGCCCAAAAAGAAGTAGTTGAGAACGGACCTACCATAGAAACAGCGCAAGGCAGTACGATTAAAAATCCAGCCTTAACTGCAGTGAATGAAGCATCAAAACAGATGGCTTCTTTTGGAGCAATGCTGGGTCTGGACCCATCTTCCCGGGGTCGGTTAGGTGGTGGGGGTAATAAACCTAAAACAAATAAATTTGCGCAGGTGCTGAATATGTAGCGAGGCCGAAATGACAGCTTTCCCAAACGTTGGCATTGCAAATAAATGGGCAAAGCAGGTTGTTTCAGGAAAAATACCTGCATGTAAGTGGGTAAAACTTGCTTGTAAACGTCACTTGGATGACTTGATTAAGTCAAAAAACAAAGATTTTCCTTACAAATTTGAGCCAAAACTAGCAGAAAAGAAGATCGCGTTTATTGAGTTGCTGCCCCATACAAAGGGTGAGTGGGCAATGAAGCGCCTAAGTATCACGCTTGAGCCCTGGCAAAAGTTTGGTATTGGTTGCACATTTGGTTGGGTTCGTAAAAAAGATGGATATCGCCGTTTCCGTGAAAGCTATTGGGAGGTGCCACGTAAAAATGGCAAGTCTGCAATTGCTGCTGGTGTGGCTCTTAACATGTTTGCCAATGATGGTGAATTTGGTTCAGAGGTTTATGCGGGTGCCACTACCGAGAAACAGGCTTGGGAAGTTTTTAAACCTGCACGCTTAATGGCGGTACGTTCGCCAGACTTCATTGAAGCAGCTGGCGTACTGATTAATGCAGGTAGCTTAGAGATTCCAGATGAAGGTTCTATCTTTGAGCCTATCATTGGTGATCCGCTTGATGGCCAGTCACCGCATTGTGCTGTAGTCGATGAATTCCATGAGCATCCAACATCTGCGCTGTATGACACCATGCAGACCGGTATGGGTGCACGTCGACAGCCTATGATTTTTACGATCACGACAGCTGGCTTCAATATTGAAGGTCCTTGTTATGATTTACGTGCACGTGTGCAGGAAATGCTTCTGGATACTGTGCCAGATGATGAGCTGTTTGGCTGGATATGGACCATTGATGAGGGGGATGACTGGACAGATCCGGCAGTATTAGCCAAAGCAAACCCCAATTATGGGGTTTCTGTTTATTCGGACTACCTAGAATCTCAGCAACGCCGGGCAATTCAGAACGCATCAAAGCAAGGTGCTTTTAAAACTAAAAACTTAAACGTTTGGGTATCAGCAAAATCTGCATTTTTTAACATGGAAAAGTGGAAGGCCTGCGGTAATCCAGACCTAAATATTGATGACTTTGAAGCAACGCCGTGCATGATGTGTGTGGATTTATCATCAAAAATTGATATTGCGGCACGTATCAACCTGTTTTACCGAATAGAAGATGATGGTCGACTGCATTACTACTGTATAGATCCGCAGTTCTATTTACCTGAAGACACGGTTTATAGCGGTGATGAAAAGCAGGTGGTTGAGCGGTACCAGAAGTGGTTCAACAAAGGCCTGCTGAATGTATGTGATGGCTATGAGAATGACCTGAATCAAATTGCAAAGGAATTAATCAGAGGTGGATCAGGAAATTTGAACAACACTTATAAGTGATATTTTGCTCCCCAAATGATGTTATAAACATCAATATATGGAGTATTTTATGGCACGTAGACCAAGAAGAAATCATTCAAATGATTT
>Ga0306867_1001296_pt1 | contig 11803 bp, 10 predicted proteins | sample AntRauTorckE6831_FD_190432 | JGI IMG/M metagenome (GOLD analysis project Ga0306867, IMG submission 190432) | Saline lake microbial communities from Rauer Islands, Antarctica - Metagenome Torckler E6 #831 (v2) (version 2) | ecosystem: Environmental > Aquatic > Non-marine Saline and Alkaline >... | reverse complement strand
CGATATGGAAATATGAAATTGGCATATGAAACAAAAAAGAAAAAGCGGACAAAAAATTATAGGTTTGTCCGTATACAAACAAGATAAAGAATAATTAACGTACATTTTGTCCGTATATAAACAAGTTAGGGTGCATTTGGAGAAATTGCCATCAAGAATCATTTGAATAAAATTGAAGATAATGTTTCGTAGATTATTTAAGAAAAAAACAATAGAGAATAAGAAACAGGATAGAGAGAATTCCATACATCCTATGTCAGATGATTTGGATGTAGTATTTCTACCTAAACTTAAATTTGTTAGACAAAGTAAACCTTCTGACTCTATACCACCACGATACTACGATATTGTTCAAAAAGGAAGGTCTCACTATAACAGAAAATGGTATGAAAAAGCAAAAGATGAATTTTTAAAGGCTTATGATTTTAGGTATAAAGAAGATTCATATTATACACATTTAATTCGTGCTTATAGGAAAACTGTTGAACGATTAATAGAGAAAAAAAAGCATTTAATCGCAATTGAAATGTTTGAAGAAATGTTTGAGAAATGTCCAAACTACTCAATTACAGATTTGAGAAAATACAATAAAATAGCAGAGTTACTAAATCGTTCAGGTAAAGGTGTTGCCGGCATAAAAGAATTAATTGTAAATGAAATTGAAGAATACAAAATAGATTCACAAGAAATAACATTTTTGTCGGAATCAAAGAAGCCTCGTGGATTTAAATTTCTGAAAACAAACAATACAACATATAGTGATTTTCTGAAATTTTCAGACTTCATAACTCACGAAATTCCATACATATCAATTCAAGGCAATAAAATGTCATATAAGCAAGATTATTGTGATAAAGAGATAGATATTAGCCCATATAGGTTTAAAGACACATCAGATAATAAGCACTTTATAACAAACACGACTGAACTTGATATTTATGTTTTTAACTGGGAATTTGATAAAATTCATCATTTTAATGCTCGTAGATATTCAGATGGTTATTCAGAACTAAGATGCGTTGATATGTCGAAATATTTATCAGTGTTTTTATTTACAAATATTGATAAGGCTTATTTGTTAGATTCCAAATTACGAAACATATTAACTTGGGAAGCACCACATAAAGATGGTTTTGAAAAAAGAAAAAGTGAAGAACACAATGGAATAAATGAAGATGTTAATAAAAATCTTAGCATTCTTGGATTATCAGATAAGCCAAGTCAAGAAGAAATTAAAAAGTCATTTAGAAAACTAATCATACAACATCACCCTGATAAAAATCAAAATAGCCCTACGTCACACGAAAAGACAAGAGAACTTATCCAAGCATATGAATTTTTAACAGGAGAAAAAGTACAAAGTGCATTTGACGGAGTTGATGAATCTGATTATTATTGGGTTGATACAAAAAATACAACAATATTTGAGTCTTATGGATTTAGTTTTGAAATGTCTTTTACATTAGGTAGCGGTGAAGATTGGATTTATGGTACAGGAATTTCTGATGATGGACAAAGAATTTATTTAGGCTGTTATTCAGGCAAAACCTATCAAATTAATCAATCAGGGAAAGTTCAGAGAAAATTTGTTATTCCAGAAGATAAAACAGGTTCATATGGCTCAACAAACCCAATCTCATCTATAAAGGAATTTAAAGACAGGTTGTATATCTTATCAAGTTGGTATTTGTATATTTTACAAAATAATCAAGTTGTTAAATACCTTCCAGTCAATGATGGGCATCTTAAATGGTTTGATGATGGTTTCGTTTTATTAGAGAAAAAAGAGATTAAGATTTATGATTTAGATGGAAGATTTATTGGAAAAGTAAATTTCAAACAGAATATTAATCAAATTAGTTATTTTGATAATATATTTATAATAGTAACTATTTCAAAGACATATTGTTTTAAATGGATAAAAAACGCACCCTAACAATGGCTCATACTGCATACCGCAATTAGTTGTAAATATGAAGTTTATGTTCCATAATTTAATATATTTGTAAACAGAAAAATCGTCGTAATAAATGCGGTACGACAGCATAGCCTTAACGTTGTGTTCAATTTAAAAAAAAGATAAAAATGAAAAATTTAGAGAAAGCAAAAATGATAATTGGATATACCCTAATTGGTTTTTCCATAATAGGTATGTTAGTCGCATTTTCATACCAATTCGATTGGGATTGGTTTAAGTATGATTATAAAACATTTGGACGTGGAGATGAAGGTGGGGCCTCTAACAGTCCAATTTTTTACGGTTTAATGGCTATTGCAGGCTCAATTCTACTTGCAACTGTAAAGAATGAAGAAAACAACCAATGTCAAATTGAATCCAAAGAAAGTGAAAAATGATACCTGCGATATTTATTAATTATTCAGCAGATATAATAGGCGAAACCAGTAGCGGTTTAAGTGGTAGTAAAATAGCTGAATATACCTCTGCTTATGCAATTGATTTTAACGTAGATATTCCACATTCAAATTATCCATTTCAAGATTTACCAAATAAGCGAGCTGCTTTGAAAGAAAATCTAAGAGCTTTCAATCCAAAACAACAATTTAAAATAATCAAAGAACTGTGTGAACTTGATGTATTTAAAGATAACAAGGATGTCAAAGATTTAAAAATAAAGCTTGTAACAAGATATGGACAGTTAAGCACGGTTACGGATTCTGATATTAATGAAACATTAATCGAAGAGACAATACATTGGCTTGCTGACTATAAGGATGCTTTAAAATTATATGAAGAAGCTCTACAGAAATTTCAGAATAAAATATTTGAAAGAAATTTATTAGATGATTTGAGATTATCTCTTGAATTACTATTAAAGTCAATTTTAGAAAATGACAAGTCTCTTGAAAATCAATTAGGAGAGATTGGGTCATTTATTCAAAAGACAAAAGGTTCTAAAGAACTTACAAATATGTTCGTAAAATTAATTGACTATTTTTCAAAATATCAGAATTCTTATGTAAAACACAATGACGCAGTAATTGAAAGTGAAATCGAATTTATATATGAGATGACGAGTTCATTTATGAAATTACTGATTAGGATGAAATAACTGCAACCAACACGTGTTATATTTAATTGCCGAGACAGTAGTAAATTCAAGGGTTGTAGCTCGCATCAAGTTCATTGTAACTTAAAAGGGAAGTGCTCCGAAATCGGCAACTAAAACATACCACAACCGTTATATAACTATCAATCTAATTCTCCTTGGAAGAAAGAGATTAGAACTGCTTCGAATGCTAAGGTAATAAGTTCATCTATAGAGAAAAACTCTATTAATTTTTGGTGGGTTCGAATTTTTCATTGGAAATTTTCGTTAGTTAGTAAGGTCTTTTCAGTTTTAGTGTTGATTTTCGGCTTGATAGGAGCTTTTATGTTATTTAAATATGTCAAAAGAGAATTCAAATAAATATCTACTTATTGCACTAATTTGCCTTGGAGGTATTCTGCGATTAACTGTTTTTTGGGTAAGCCCAGCTAACAACGCATATGATGACCATTTAGAGGTGGTAAGCATCTATGCAGAAGACTTTAATCGTCCAGCTCCTTTTCAGTGTTGGGAGTGCTATCAGCCGCCCTTATATTATTACACTGGCGCTACAGTTTATAAGATAACAAAATTGTTAGGAGGAAGTCAAGCAGTTTGTTGGAAAATGGTTCAGGCTATTAACCCATTGCTTTCAATATTTTTACTCTTAATTACGTATAAAATTTTGATGCTATTTAAACTACAAAAACTATCAGTCGCTATAACTCTATCTTTTATCATTGTACTACCTAGAGATATATTTACCTCCGCTATGTTAGGTAACGACTATATGTTGGTGTTTTTCGCAGTACTTGCTTTCTACTTGTTTCTTGAAACAGTAACTGCATTAAATAAAGGGAAAAGATTTTTGGGATGGTTGTGTGCTTTAGTTTTAGCTGTAATCCTGGGTAGTCTCACAAAGCAGCACGGTCTATTACTCCTTTTATTTCCTGGTATAATATTTTTATTATTGTTTAGAAAAGCTCAACGCAAAAAATTATACTGGGCCATTCCAATTTTAATATTAGGGGTTTTACTCTCCCTATCAGAAGAAGCATGGAAATATAATCAGACAGGGAAGTTTTTAGTAAGTAATCAGCACTACTTTGATTATGCGAAAAATCAATTCCCTGGCTCATTAGAAAAGGTTGAGTTTTTCACCTTTAGAATTTTTAAATTATATCAAAACCCTTTTATTTCTGATTATACTTCAGCTTCTTTTTTTACAGAATTGTTCGCCAGAACATTTTATGACTATGAATGGCGATTTATTAGTCCTAAGATTCCATGGGCAACCACTCTTGGTTATATAGCGTATTCATTGGGCTTAATTTGGGGGCTATTTTTTATCGTTATTTTATTATCTTGTAAAAAACAATATCAAAAAATAAACTTGCAGGTAGATTGGCACACAATTGCCTATAAAATAGTTCCTCTATTTTTAGCATTCTTATATATTTTGGTCCCATTTATACAAACATTACGATCTCCTTATTTTTCAAGTATGAAATCAATGTTTATGCTCCCTGGCATTATCCTATTACTTATAACTATAGGGAGTCTAATAAAACAAAATTCTCTGGCTCAACAATTGGGTAGATTTATGATTGCTCTGAATATATTTTATGGGATTATTCTTGTTATTAGTATTTCAGTCTACTTAGGAGTTTCTGTAAATCAATTACATGGACCATTATGGCCATTCCCTTAATCACATTTATATGATAAACAATAAAAAGATAATCGTTGTTTTACCAGCATATAATGCTGAAAAAACATTAATAAACACACTAAATGAAATCCCTTTTGATATAGTGGATGATATTATTCTAGTAGATGATTGTAGTTCTGATAAAACTATTGAAGTAGCAAAATCATATGGTTTAAAATATATTTTCAAACATGCCTCTAATTTAGGGTATGGTGCAAATCAAAAAACATGTTACCAAAAAGCCCTTGAACTTAATGCAGACATTGTTATAATGCTGCATCCTGATTATCAATACACTCCTAAATTAATTCAATCAATTTCATATATTATTGCTAATGATGTTTATCCAGTTGTATTAGGTTCTAGAATTTTAGGAAAAGGGGCTTTAAAAGGAGGCATGCCTCTATATAAATATTTTTTTAATCGTCTTTTGACATTAGCTCAAAACATAATAATTAACCAAAAATTATCAGAATACCATTCAGGCTATAGAGCTTTTTCTTCCGAAGTTTTGAAGAAAATCAATTTTGAAATAAATTCTAATGATTTTGTTTTTGACAATCAGATGTTAACGCAAATATTCATGGAAGGCTATGAAATTGGAGAGATAACATGTCCTACAAAATATTTTAAACAAGCTTCTTCTATCAATTTTAAAAGAAGCATTATATATGGTTTAGGTTGTATGATGGTATCATTTGAATATCGTCTGCATAAATGGAAAATCATTAGATCAAAAAGATTTTAAAAATTAATAAAATGACTACATTATCTATAATAATACCTGTTTTTAATGAAAGTAATACGATAGCTTTATTGTTAGATAAAATAAAGGAGGTAAAGTTACTCTGTAATTTAACAAAAGATATTATTGTTATTGATGACGGATCATCAGATAACACTTGTAATATTATTAACAATTATATTGATAATAACAAAGAGTTAAATATTCGACTTACATCACATAAAGTAAACAAAGGCAAAGGTGCTGCTATACATAGTGGTATTAAGTTAGCTATTGGAGAGTATTTAATAATACAAGATGCAGATCTGGAATATGATCCAGAAGAATATAATATATTATTAAATCCTATTTTAAAAGGGGTTGCCGATGTAGTTTATGGTTCTCGATTTAAAGGCAGTAATCCACATAGAGTATTATTTTTTTGGCACTCCATTGGAAACAAATTTCTTACTTTTATGTCAAATGCATTCACAAATTTAAATTTGACTGATATGGAGTCATGTTATAAAATGTTTGATACATCATTAATACAAAATATAAATCTCCATGAAAAAAGATTTGGTTTTGAGCCAGAAGTAACAGCAAAAATTTCTAGAATAGCTAATATAAGAATCTATGAAGTAGGTATTTCTTATTACGGGAGAACCTATTCTGAAGGCAAAAAGATTAATTGGAAAGATGGTGTTCGTGCAATATATTGCATTATTAAATATGGGTTGTTAAAATTTTAAAATAAAACAACGACACCCCAACAATATGTATAGTGCATAGCACCCTGCGGGATGCTACGACACCATACACTTAACGTTATGGGCAAGTGTAAAAAAACGACACAGCGGACAATTTGCTACTTAAAGACAGAAAAAATAAAATCGAAATAATGAACAGCCCACGCACAAAACAACACATTTGCAAGCCCCGACACATCCCGATAATTATCGGGACAAAAGAGCAGTTTTCTTGCCGACGCACCAAAGGAAATTGATACATTTGTAGTTATTTGAAACGGATTTAAAAAATGAATTTAGAACAATATATAGAAAGTATAAACCAAAAGTTCAAAGCTGGGAATGCGACTGAACATACTTTTCGTGGGATTTTAGAACAGCTTATTGAAAGTATTGTGCCCTCAATCAGAGCAACAAACGAACCGAAAAGACAGAGTTGCGGAGCACCAGATTACATTCTGACAAAAAAGGATATTCCCGTTGGATTTATTGAAGCAAAAGACATTGGAGACAAAGACCTTGAAGGTGCTAAAAAGACAGGCCATAAAGAACAATTCGATAGATATAAAGCCTCACTTAGTAACTTGATTTTTACTGATTATTTGCGATTTTACTTATATCATGATGGCGAACTGATAACAAAAATTGAAATTGGAGAAATTACCGAAAAAGGAATAAAACCACTATCTGAGAATTTTGCAAGTTTTGAAAACCTTATAAAAGACTTTTGTGCACATATTGGGCAAACCATAAAAAGTCCAAAAAAATTAGCAGAAATGATGGCGGGCAAAGCCCGCTTGCTTTCTGATATTATTGAAAGAGCGTTAACCAGCGATTTAGAAAAAGAAGAAAACAGTTCGCTTAAAGACCAAATGACTGCTTTTAAGCAAATTTTGATACATGATATAACTCCTAAAGGATTTGCAGATGTTTACGCTCAGACAATTGCATACGGTATGTTTGCAGCTAGATTACATGATACTTCCTTAAATGATTTTAGCAGACAAGAGGCAGCCGAATTAATCCCCAAATCAAACCCGTTTTTACGGAAACTTTTTGGCTACATTTCGGGGCCTGATATTGATGACCGCATTAAATGGATTGTTGACAGCCTTGCAGATATATTCTTGGCAACCAACGTTGAAGAAATTTTGAAAAATTACGGGAAAGCCACAAAAATGGAAGACCCAATAATCCATTTTTACGAAACATTCCTTAGCGAATACGACCCTAAATTGCGTAAAGCCCGCGGCGTTTGGTACACGCCTGCACCCGTTGTAAACTTTATTGTACGTGCCGTTGACGATATTTTAAAAACCGAATTTGATTTACCACAAGGCCTTGCAGATACTTCAAAAACAACAATAAAAGTTGACGTACAGGGTAAAAAGATAGAACAGGAAGTACACAAAGTACAAATACTTGACCCTGCCACAGGAACAGGTACTTTTCTTTCCGAAGTTATTAAACTCATTCATAAAAAGTTTGAAGGACAACAAGGCATTTGGAGTAATTATGTAGAAACGCATTTATTGCCTCGCCTTAATGGTTTTGAGTTGCTGATGGCAAGTTATGCAATGGCTCATTTAAAGTTAGATTTACTCTTAACGGAAACAGGTTACAAACCAACAAAAGACCAACGGTTTAGGGTTTATCTTACCAACAGTTTAGAAGAACACCATCAAGACACAGGAACATTATTTGCAAATTGGTTAAGTACAGAAGCCAACGAAGCCAACCACATTAAACGAGATACTCCTGTAATGTGTGTAATTGGAAATCCACCATACAGCGGAGAAAGCGCCAACAAAGGCGAATGGATTATGAGCCTTATGGAAGATTACAAAAAAGAACCAGGCGGAAAAGAAAAACTGAAAGAACAAAACTCAAAATTTATAAATGACGATTATGTAAAATTCTTGCGTTACGGTCAGCATTTCATTGAAAAAAACGGAAGTGGTATTTTGGCGTTTATTAATCCACACGGTTACTTAGATAATCCTACTTTTCGTGGTATGCGTTGGAACTTACTAAAAACGTATGATAAAATTTATACAATAGATTTACACGGTAACGCAAAGAAAAAAGAAACTGCACCAGACGGAAGTGCAGACATAAATGTATTTGATATTGAGCAAGGCGTTTCAATAAATTTCTTTATCAAAACAGGAAAGAAAAAAGCAAACGAATTAGGGCAAGTTTTTCATTATGATTTATTTGGCAAACGTGAATTGAAATATGATTTTCTTTTAGAAAACTCTTTGAAAACTACAGAATATCAAAAGTTAGAAAATATTGCCCCTCATTATTTTTTCACTCCGAAAGACTTTGACGAGAAGAAAAGTTATGATAAAGGATTCCATCTTTTAGAATTGTTTTTAGAAAACTCATTAGGTGTGTTGTCCAAAAATGATGATGTTGCTATTGCATTTGATAAATCCACACTAAAAGAAAGGATTGAAAATTTTACTTCTTTAACTGAAAGTGAAGTCAAGAAAACATACGATATCAAAGATGATAGCCGAGACTGGATATTGTCAAAGGCAATGCAAGATTTAAAAGAAAATTATAAAGCAGAAAACTACAAGCATATTGCATACAGACCATTTGACAATCGCTGGACTTTCTTCACTGGAAAGCCAAAAGGATTTTTTGCGTATAGTCAAAATAGGATTATGAGAAACCTGAAAAGCGGTAATAATTACGCCTTAATATCGGGCAGACAAGGACAAGCGGTTGGAAATATGCAGTGGAACTTATCCTTTATTTCAAATACAATTTCCGACCAAAACATTTATTATCGTGGCGGTGGTTCTGTTTTCCCACTATACATTTATCCCGAAACAAATGGACAACAAACCATTGGTCAATCTTCCAAAAGAACCCCAAACTTAAATTCAGAAATTGTAGAGCAAATAGCAGAGAAACTAGGTTTAATATACAATCCAAATCCTAAAAATCTATTTGAGACAGGAAAGGATATTATTTTAAATGCGATAAAGAACAATCCGAATATGTCTGCTCCAAAAAGCAGTTATTCTTTACTTAATCCTGTGGATATTTTAGATTACATCTATGCAATTTTACATTCGCCAACATACAGAGAGAAATACAAAGAGTTTTTAAAAATTGATTTTCCGAGAGTACCTTATCCAAAAGACAAAGACACATTTTGGCAGTTGGTAAAATTGGGCGGAGAAATACGGCAAATTCATTTATTGGAAAGCCCAACAGTTGTGCAATACATTACGCAATATCCAATAGATGGAAACAATGTTGTTGGCAAAACAAAATATCAAGACGGTAAAGTTTACATCAACGACATGCAGTATTTTGACAATGTTCCGCAGATAGCTTGGAGTTTTTATATTGGCGGCTACCAACCCGCCCAAAAGTGGCTGAAAGACCGCAAAGAAAGAAAGTTAGAGTTTGATGATATTTTGCATTATCAAAAAATAATTGTTGCCCTTTCGGAGACTGACAGGTTAATGAAAGAAATTGATAACATTGAAATAGAGTAAGCCGTGAAAAGAAAGGAATTTGAAAAGCTATTTGCGACTTTCAACGAAAATGGAAAGCAGATTTGGGTAATTGGCAGAGTTAAAGACTTGCCAAAACCAATTGTAAATATGGCTCTTAACCTTGCTGCATTAGATTTTATAAAGTATATCAGAATTTGCGATGAAACTTTGGCTGCTTCAAGCGAGAACTATCCAAACAGACCAAAAGTTCCAATAACAAATATGAATCACGAAACAGCAGTAGGGGTTCAAGTATTGTATAGTTTATCGCATAAGTATATTAACTTTTTTGACATTAATTCACCAATTAAAGGCAACGGTAGTAAAATGGTTGAAGCAATTTTGAGAGATTTTCCGAAAGATTGGAATCCTTCAGTTGTAATGGATTGGAGTAATGGATTTTGGGACAAGATGAAAGAAAAATATAAAGATGTTGAATGGATAATGTAATAGCCAACGCTTCGTAGTCAAGCACAACTTGTCCCGTGAAACGGGATTGGCTGGTCGCTCGAAAAAGCCAACGCACGACCAAAACCAGCCAAAGAGCTTGCCTACCCGAACGCACAACAGAAAGAAACAGTGTAGCAAATTGAAAGAAAAATGATAAGAAACAAAGAACACCAGCCCATAACATGCGGTTTAAAACATTGGGGTTTAAGTGGTTATTCAAGCATTCTGCCCCGCATAAAGTTCGGTGTAACTGGACAGGAAAGTAGCCCGCAATCCCCAACGATTTCATGCCGCCGACCGTTATAGCCAAGCAAAAAGACAGATGAGAATACAATTAACAGAATTATTAAAATTAACATTTAAGAGAAATACTATGAAAAAAATTACATTAGGATTTATGGTAATTGCAACATTAATTATAACAAGTTGCACTAATCCGATGAACAAACCATTAAACAGCGAAGATTTTGTAAAAGTAAAAGAAGAAATCTCTGCCGACAAGAATTATAGTCAGATGAAAAAAAATTACATTATTGATAATTTGTCTGAACAACTTGGATTACTAGAATTAGGTAAGACTATGGGTAAGGCAATAGGAAAAGATATGGATGAATTAAAAATATCGACTTTTAATGAAGAAATAGCCGAATTAACAGTTGCTTTTGATTCTATTCGTACTGCAAAAATAGAAATAGCAGAGAATAATAAGAAACTTGGAAACTTCATAGAACTGATTGATGCAAATACAATTTCGATGGACAAATACAAAGGATACCTGAGTATGACATTAAAATTCAATAATCAATTTGAAAAGGATATACTTTACATAATTCTGAATTATAAATACGTAAATAAATACGATTCTGAATTTTTTGATGAAAAGACCAAACTAACAGATGAAGTTGCTGGTGATTTTAAAGGTGAACTTGAAGTATCAACGACTGAAAAATATAATGATGCTGCAGAATTTATGTACACAAAAGTACCTGTTCAAGCAAAAAAAGCATTAAGAGACGAATTAGGTGAAGAAAAAGCAAATAAAAAAGTTAAACACGATTTTTTAATGGAAAGTATGAAACTTGAAACACTTGGGATTGTTTTTAAAGACAAATCTGAATTAGTAAAACAAGATGCTGACTGGAAATATCTTGAAAAGTAAATAATTTATACCTAAATTGAGCGATTTTCTCCAAAAAAAGATAAAAGATAGGTTGCACAGGTAATTGATAATGTGTACTTTAGTGGTGTAAAAACAAAAAAATAACATTCACCAATTAGGTGCACAACACTATCTTTTATGGGTACTAAGATAACAAAAATTGGCGTCACAAACGATAAAATTTCAGCCCGCGGGGGCCTTCCTTTATTTCTTCGCTACCTCCAGAAAACCGGCTTATATAAGCTAATAGCCAGGGTGTTTGAAGGGGTGATTTCAGTAAACAATAAAGGGCTTTCCTTGCAATCATTTCTAAAGCAGATAATTGCTTATTTTATGGATGGCACGAATATGGCTATAAGTGGTTTCGACCAGCGTAAAGCAGAAGAAGGATATGCCAGCCTGCTGGAATGCACCACTGACCAACTGGCTTCTTCCCATCAGA
>Ga0306867_1001295_pt1 | contig 11836 bp, 8 predicted proteins | sample AntRauTorckE6831_FD_190432 | JGI IMG/M metagenome (GOLD analysis project Ga0306867, IMG submission 190432) | Saline lake microbial communities from Rauer Islands, Antarctica - Metagenome Torckler E6 #831 (v2) (version 2) | ecosystem: Environmental > Aquatic > Non-marine Saline and Alkaline >... | reverse complement strand
CCATGAGCTGATTGAGAAAGACCAAAATAATATCGTAGTTGATCTCTCGAAGGTTAAGTTCATGAATTCCTCAGGGCTTGGAATGCTTATTGGAGGCCTCACCACGCTGAGGAAGTCCGGTGGAGATCTTCGGATCTGTAATGCAGGAGACAAAATCGAAAGCTTGCTCATTGTTACGAAACTCATCACCGTTTTTAAGCACTACAAAACGCTTGATGAAGCGGTAGAATCGTTCGACGAATCAGAATAGCGGTATAGATAAAACTTTAACTATCTTAACGATAAGGAGGTGTATCCGCACCTCCTTTTTTTTGGCCTATGTCTACAAATATTATCATTGGCGCCCAGTGGGGCGATGAAGGAAAAGGTAAAATCGTAGATCTTCTTAGTAAAAACGCAGATTATGTTGTGCGTTACCAGGGAGGAGCAAATGCGGGACACACAATCAAATTCGACGACAAAGAGATTGTACTTCACCTGATTCCGTCCGGAATTTTTAATGGTGATGCCATCTGCATTATCGGCAACGGCGTTGTTGTTGATCCGGCTGCTCTGGTTGATGAGATCCGGGAAGTAGAAGAGATCGGGACAGATCTGAAGGATCGGTTTTTCATCAGCAGCTCCGCACATGTCATTCTGCCCTACCATAAAATTCTCGACAATCTTCGGGAAAAAAACCGAGGTGATGACGCTATCGGAACCACCGGTCGAGGCATCGGGCCTGCCTACGTGAGTAAAGTGGCACGGGTGGGCATTCGTATGGGTGATCTGCTCGACAATGACCGGCTTGGAGAACTTCTCCGAACCAATGTGAAAGAGATTAACAAGGCGCTGAAGCACGTTCATAACGAGCCTGAAATTGATGCCGATGTGATACTAAACAATCTAAAGCCGATCGCCTCTCAAATTGCCCCTTACATCTGTAATACTACAGCTATGCTGCATAAAGCAGTTGCAGCGGGCAGTGATATTTTACTCGAAGGTGCCCAGGGATCGCTGCTTGATATCGACCACGGAACCTATCCATATGTAACGTCCTCATCACCAACAGCAGGTGGTGCGTGTGTGGGAAGCGGTGTTCCGCCAACGGCTATTGATCATGCGATCGGTATCACAAAAGCGTACTCCACGCGCGTTGGAAACGGCCCTTATCCAACGGAACTTCATGACGATATAGGAAAGAAACTTCGAAAAAACGGTGCGGAATTTGGCGCAACCACTGGACGGCCGCGCCGCTGCGGATGGCTTGACCTTGTCGCCCTGAAATATGCCGTTAATCTCAACGGTATGGATCAGCTAGCACTCACAAAAATGGACGTTCTGGATGATTTTGATGAAATTAAAGTCTGTACCCACTACATGGTTGATGGAGAGAAAACAGATGTCTACCCGGTTGAAACAGGAGCTCTGGAACATGTGGAGCCCGTCTATAAAACGTTTCCCGGATGGAAAGAAAGCTGCCAGAACGCGGCAGATTTTGATGATCTTCCGGATCATGCTAAAACCTATATCGCTTTTATTGAAGAGTATACCGGCAGCCGCTGCAGCATCATTTCCACCGGCCCGGGTCGCACGCAAACATTAGTACGATAGGCGCACCATGAGTTCCGCCGGCACCTTTTCTATTCAATATGAATTTAAGGCGGACACTTTTCCGGAGGCGGAACAAACAGCTACTGAAATCGCACTGGAACAGACGGCTGAACTTCCGATTGATGCCATCCCACCGGAGCTCCAACACCTGACGGGGACAGTTTCCGGCTTAAAGCAAATCACTGACAGCCGCTACAGCTGCTCAATAGCCTACAGCTCTGATCTTGCAGGGGACGATATCCTTCAGTTTCTGAACGTGATGTTTGGCAACGTCTCCATCAAACCGAACATTAAAATAACAGATATAGACCCGGGGTCTCTTGCCTCACTGTTTCCAGGTCCGGCGTTTGGAATTGAGGGCATACGCGATCTGGCGTCAGCATATAAACGGCCTCTGAGCTGCACGGCCCTGAAACCGGTAGGATCCACTCCTGAAACACTTGCCGGTATTGCTTATGAATCGGCTTTGGGTGGCATCGACATCATAAAGGATGATCACGGCCTGGCCAATCAGTCAATGGCCGGATTTGAAAGCCGGGTAGAAAGCTGTGTTTCAGCCATCAAAAAAGCGGAACAAACAACCGGCAAAAAAACGCTCTATTTTCCCAACATAACAGCGCGATTCGAGCTGCTCAAGCAACGGGCGGAATTTGCTCTGGAATGTGGTGCTGATGGCCTTCTGATATCACCTCAGCTCACCGGACTTGCAGCCCTCACCTCACTGGCCCGGTCGTCTGTTCAGCTCCCCATCATGGCGCATCCTGCATTTTCGGGTCCCTATACCATTCATTCATTATCAGGTATTGCACCGGATGTCTATTTTGGGAAACTATGGCGGGCTCTTGGTGCTGATGCCGTAATCTACCCTAATGCCGGCGGACGATTTTCTTATACCCTCGAGCAATGCCTCTCGATTAACAATGCCTGCAGAGGTGAGTTTGCTTCTTTTAAACAAGCATTTCCTGTACCCGGCGGTGGTATCGACAGAAAAACTATTGCTGACTGGAAAGACCGGTATGGCAACGACACCATTTTTCTGATCGGCGGTAGTCTTTATTTGCATCCGGGTGGTATGCAAAAAGCAGCAGAGCAGTTTCAGCGATCGCTGGAAGAGAACTGAGCGTGAGCGACGTATGCATAAAATAAAAAAGCCTCCGTTCTGACGCATCAGACGGAGGCATTGTGAGCGGGAAACCGGATTCGAACCGGCGACCTTCTCGTTGGCAACGAGATGCTCTACCACTGAGCTATTCCCGCAGGATTAAGTCAGATAATATCCTGACAAGACTCTAAAGATAATGCCTTTTGGGTGATAGTTTCAACACTATTTTCTGATTTTATGCAAAACTTCCTCAGAGTCTATCATGCTCTTAATTTTCTCATCTGACGGGATTACCGGCCGGTCTCTGTAACGGTCAACAATACAGATAAATCCAAGAGGTTCGCCGTCATCAGCATGAAACTGGTGGATTGTATCAGGCGAGATATAAACCATATCAAAAGCGCTGATTTCCCTAAGCTCGTTATTCAAAACAACATGCCCCCTGCCGCGGATAATGACCACGGAATGTGGATGATGATGGTATTCAAGTGAAGAGTATCCACCCGGCTGAATTTCAAAATACCGTGTCTGGGTGTTCAGCTCCGGGTGTTCATCTGCAAGAAGCGTGTACCGGTGGATGTCTTTAAAGTTATGACCGTCAGTTTTATAATCTTTACGTTCCACGCCAGACCAGGTAAAGTTTTTCTCCTTTATAACGGCTGAATTACTGCTCATGATGGTACCTGCATATGTTTATATTCATACTTAATAAAAAGAATCGTTTTCAGATCGTCTCAAATCTTGAAATGGGTTCAGAACTCCTATTTTTGTGATTGACTGCCGGGCTTCATAAACAGAACTCCGGCCATCGTAACAAATATTCCGTTGCGGACAATCATCGACCAGCCAAACGTACTGCCAAGTACCATTGATAGGAGATTTGAGTCATCTACTTCACCAAAACAGCCGCAGTCGCCCTCCATGCCTGAGCCCAGCCCGTAAATTGCGAAGGCAAAGAAGCCCGCATAGATTAACGCCCCCGCGGGTACCACCCATTTCTTAAATATTCCGGATATAAGAAAGCCGCCAACCAATAGTTCAACCCAGGGCAGTGTATCAATTACGAACGATTGCAAGATGGTAGGTACCCACGTGATATAGGCCACTGTTTCAAGGAGTGCGGTATTGTCCTGGACTTTCAGATACCCCGCGATGAGCAACAGTAGTCCCAAAATGATCCGGAACACCGGCTGAAGAATAGATATGATTTTTTGCGTCTTCATGGATAACAATATACGATCTGTTCATAAAAATACTTTCGATAGAATAAACAAATTTCAAAGCTGTTAAAACCTGACTGACACAAAGTTTCTATTCCGGAACACCAACTCAGAGTATTAATTCGTCTTCTGCATCTCTTTTATTTGCCTGAAGATTCCCTATCTTTACCTTATTGAACATCCAGATTTGCTATCATACAAATTATGACTGATAAACCACACGATTATTGTGGAATTTTCGGTGTCTTCAACCACTCCGACGCCGCATTGCTCACCTATTACGGACTTCATGCGCTGCAGCATCGCGGCCAGGAATCTGCGGGAATCGTTACAAGCTATTTCGATGAGCGTAAAGACCGGCAGGTCATGCCAATGCACAAAGATTTCGGGCTTGTGCTGTCTGTGTTTGACAATCATAAGATATTTAAAAATGAGCTAAAGGGCCGTAACGCCATCGGCCACAACAGGTACTCTACCTCCGGATCTTCTAAAAATCCGGCGAATATACAGCCGTTTCGGGTTCATCATAAAAACGGTAATCTTGCGATTGGCCATAACGGTAATCTCACCAACGCGCGGAAACTCCGGGAGATGTTCAGAGAGGAGGGTGTGCTGTTTCAAAGTACCTCGGATACCGAGCTTATTCTACACCTGATTTCGCACAGCAATAAATCGAATCAGCTTGATCAGATTCTGGACGCCCTGCATCAAATTGAAGGCGCCTACTGCCTGGTGATTCTCACCGATGATAAACTCATTGCCGTGCGCGATCCAAACGGCTTCCGGCCGCTTGCCCTTGGAACAATCGACGGTTCCTACACGGTAGCAAGCGAAACCTGTGCCTTCGATATAATTGGTGCTGAATTTATTCGTGACGTGGAGCCCGGCGAAGTTATTGTAATCGACAGGGAGGCAACGGATAGCCAGAAGCCAAAATCTTATTTTCTGGAAGCAAAAGAGGGCACAACCAGCAGTCAATGCATTTTTGAATACGTCTATTTCTCCCGTCCCGACAGCAAGATATTCGGCGAGAACGTCGATAAAATCCGGCGTAATCTTGGAAAATATCTCGCAAAAGAACATCCCTTGGAAGATGTCATTAAATATCCCGATTCCGATAAAAAACCGATCATCATTTCCGTACCCGATTCAAGCAATACGGCCGCCCTCGGCTATGCGCATGAAAACCAAAAAGCGGGATACGATTGCAAGTACGACATCGGGCTGATCCGCAATCACTACGTGGGACGGACCTTTATCTCTCCGGGCCAGAAGTCAAGGGAACAGAAAGTGAGAACCAAATTCAACACGGTAAAAGGCGTAATTGAGGGTCGCTCCGTAATCATCGTTGATGATTCTATTGTTAGGGGCACAACCTCCCGATATCTCGTGGAGATGATTCGTGATGCCAACCCAAAAGAGATTCACTTTTTAGTGAGTTCACCCCCAATTACTCACCCATGCTTTTATGGGATGGACTTTCCGGACCCAACGGAATTGATTGCCAATAAATTTAACCGCGACATCGACGCTATTGCCCGCGAAATTGGTGTGGACAGTGTTCGCTATCTGTCGGCTGAAGGGCTGGTGGAAGCAGTGAAAGAGTCGAATGAATCAGGGCTGGACTACTGCACAGCCTGTTTTACAGGCAACTACCCCGTTCCTGTTGAGTTTAACGTGGGAAAAGAAGAGAACGAGCTCGTCTGATACCGAGTTTACGATCGGGCAAACAACTAAAAGTTCGTAACAAATCAGATTTTAGATATAGAGTATTACTATGGCATTTAAATCAGCCAAATTCATCACCGGAGCACCGAATCTCGATGCATGTCCCCCTGAAACGGTTCCCGAATTCTGTTTTGCAGGGCGTTCGAATGTAGGAAAGTCATCTTTAATCAATAAGGTCACCAACAAAAGGCGCCTTGCCCGCACCAGTAATACACCGGGTAAGACACAGCAGATGAATTATTACTCCATCGATGATTCATTCTACATCGTTGACCTTCCCGGATTCGGTTTTGCAAAAGTACCGAAAAAAGAACGTGAGCGCTGGGGCAAAGATATTCAGCAGTACCTGCTAAACAGGGAAACACTTCAGCTGATCCTGCATCTCGTCGATTCCCGCCATCCTCCCACACAACTCGATGAAGATTTTTTCTACTGGATGGCATCGAACAGCATGCCGTTCTCTGTGCTTCTGACCAAAGGGGATAAACTTTCAAATAACAAGCTGGGGCAATCAAAACAGAGAGTCATAAATGTATTAAGGGAGATGAATATTGAAGTTCCTGTGATCCCCTGCTCGACGGAGAGCGGCCGGGGTATCAATGAGGTGCAGTCACTCATCCGTGAATTTATTAATCCTAATGAAGAGCAGCTGCCTGACTAACTAACCTTTTTTTGCAGCTGTCATAGGCTTTCAAAGGTACATCAAACGTGATTTTCGGGCGTCGCTTAAAGAGTTCCACATGTTGTATGTGTTTGTTCGGAACAAGTTCAGGAGACAAGTATCAGAGTTTGCGAAACTGATCAACTCTGTTAAATTATCTATTAAGTCTTTCCTGATGGTCACCTAAAACTTTATCCGATCATATGAAACTCATGACATCTTCCATTGTACTGTTATTTTTCTATTTCTCTCTCCTTTTTGAACCCGACGTAGATTCCCAGTCAGTTACATTCGACTCCCCGAATGGCACTGTTGAAATCACATTTTATCTCGATGATGGAAGTCCGTTTTACAGTGTCTCTCGTTTAAACAGACCCGTGATTGAGAAATCCAGGCTTGGTATGGATCTTCGTAATTCAGAGCCCTTGGGCAATCAAATGGTGATTGAAAACATGTCGAGAAGCCGAACAGATGTTGAATGGGAGCAGCCGTGGGGAGAAACCCGGTTTGTACGAAATCGTTACAATGAACTGAAGATTCATCTTTCTGAACAGGGAACAGAAAGCCGAAAATTGGTTGTCGTTTTTCGTGCGTTTGATGACGGTATCGGTTTCAGGTACGAGTGGCCTGAGCAGGATTACCTGTCCGATTTTGAGATTATGGATGAGTGGACAGAGTTCAATCTCTCGGGAGATCCGGCCGCCTGGTGGATTCCCGCCTATCAGGATAATCGCTACGAATTTATCTACCAGAAAAGCCGGGTGAGTGAGCTCGACACCGTTCATACGCCGGTCACGTTTGAAACTGAAGACGGGCTATACCTTGCTATTCATGAGGCGGCCTTGACCGACTACTCATCTATGACGCTTGCACGAACGCAGGGTACCATACTTGAGGCTGATCTCGTGCCGTGGTCCGACGGTGTGAAGGTGAAGGCAAGCACACCCCAACGGTCATCGTGGCGAACCATTCAGATATCCGACACACCCGGAGGACTGCTTGAATCCAACCTGGTGCTGAATCTTAATGAGCCGAACAAGCTGGACGACACCTCTTGGATTAAGCCCGGAAAATATGCCGGCATCTGGTGGGAGATGCATCTTGGTACCTCTACATGGGGATCAGGACCCGATCACGGGGCAACCACTGAAAATGCCCTGCGGTATATCGACTTTGCCGCTGAAAACAGGTTTAACGGTGTACTGGTTGAGGGATGGAATATCGGCTGGGACGGTGAATGGATTGCCAACGGTGAAGATTTCGATTTCACAACGGCCTACCCCGATTTTAACATCGAGCGGGTAACCGAATATGCCAATGAGCGCGGAACACGGCTTATTGGCCACCATGAAACCTCCGGGGCAGTTACAAATTACGAGAACCAGCTGGAGGACGCATTTGCATTCTACGAGCAGCTTGGTGTCCGTGAGGTTAAAACCGGATATGTAGATTTTGGCCAGGGTATTGAACGGATTGATGAGAATGGTGACACAACCTACGAGTGGCATCACGGGCAGTATATGGTGCGCCATTTTCAGTCCGTGGTAGAAACGGCCGCCCGGCATAAGATTATGATCAACGTTCACGAGCCGATTAAAGATACCGGCCTGCGGCGGACATGGCCAAACTTCCTCAGCCGCGAAGGAGCCCGCGGCCAGGAGTACAACTCCCGTGAAGGCGGCGGCAACGGGCCGGAACACACAACGGTGCTTCCATTTACTCGAATGCTGTCCGGACCGATGGATTTTACGCCCGGTATCTTTGATCTGACGCCTCCCGGCAAAGGTGGAAACAGCGTGGAAACCACCATAGCCAAACAGCTTGCGCTCTATGTGGTACTCTACAGCCCTATTCAGATGGCGGCCGACCTGCCTGAAAACTACCGCGCCAACCCCGAACCTTTTAAGTTTATTCAGGATGTACCCACCGACTGGGACGAAACTAAAGTGATCCACGGGGATATTGGAAATTACATCACCATTGTCCGAAAAGACCGAAACAGCAGCGACTGGTATCTTGGCTCCATCACTGACGACACTGGCCGTATGCTCAGTACGCCCCTATACTTTCTTGAGGATGATATTACATATGTGGCCGAAATCTACGCGGACGGCGATGATGCTGACTGGTCTGCGAAACCACTGGACATTGAGATTGAGAGCAAGCTTGTCAACAGCAGGACTCTGCTAACCCTTCGTCTCGCCCCCGGCGGCGGCCAGGCAATACGATTTCGTCCCGCAAATGATCGAGATATTGATGAATTGAAGTGGTATTGAGGGTGAAAAGCACACCACTTCACCCCTTACTAATCCAATAGGTAATTCAGAATGATGAATCAAACTGTTTGTGGTGATATGTTTGCACCGGCTGTTTTTGTGATGCCAGCAGATTTTTTCTAAGAAATAGTGTAAGGGACCTACAAAAAACTGTTCATAAGAATATGAAAATGGTTCATTCATCCGAATTCATTGGACAGTGCTTAAAACGCCACCAGCAATTGTCATGGTAGTGTTTGGGATGGACCTGCTAACTTATTAAACGTCCAGTTTCAGGGCTCGAATATTTTTATTATGAAGAGTAAAAAGAGGAAGATCGCCGAGTCTATTTTATTTATTGCACTACTTGTAGTTCTCTCATTAATAACCCGAAACTGGACTGCTATAAAGCACTATTTCTTTTCCGGAATATAAGATTGTATTTAAAGGCTTGAGAGTATATTTTTTTGAGATTTTTTTAATACCCCAACCAATTTTTCTCTTTCTCAATTAAACTAATTCCCCAAAACCAAACCCTTCAAGGTCGTGAAGACTCTTGAAGGGTTAGAGCTCCAATTTCCCATTTTTCTAATCAACTTATTTCCTTCCCTTACCAGACGCTTGAACATCTTCTAAAATTCATTTACTAATTCCCGATTTTCCCAACTAATTCCCTAAACCCAAACGCTCCAAGGACCTCTGGACGCTTGGAGGTTTTACTTACTCATCCAACTCAAAACTCCCCACCTACTTTACCATAAGCATTTTACGGGTTTGGGTGAATCCATCGGTCTGCAAACGGTAGATATAGATTCCGCTGGAGAGGTTTACAGCGTTGAAAATTGCGGTATGTTGGCCGGCCTGTAGGCGGTCGTTCAACAATAATGATACGCGCATTATGAATAGTATCTTCTAAACTTGCAGGAGCATGTAGCTGTTGTCTGTTGACCAGTTAAAGGGATTGTGCTAAATGATAGACCTTTGAATTACACCTAAGAATCAATCAATTAAACTTTGAAATGCATCTGCCAGCTGGCGAGCAAGTATTAAATGTAACTATAGTGCTCCATATGACACTTAATGAGCTATTCCCATAATACACACAAAGAAGGACAATAAAATGTTGAATAGTATGATACCAGAATGTACAGGTGCATCACGTATTTGATAATACTTTAAGTAATTAAGAAGTGCCCGTTAACAGTAATATGCCACAAGGTGTACCTCAAACTTCTCAAAACTAAACAAAAAACCTTTGACCTACTTTGAAAATTCGTAGGCAACAATGTGCGTTTCATTAGAGGTGAGTAGGTATAAAATATCATTGGAGTAGCCCAATATCTTTCCCTCTTCCGGTAAACGTAATTTCTGCGTTATTTCCCCATTTAAATTTACTATCAACATATTCTCATTCCCACCTGTTTGATCTCCGGTCTGAATCAAGAAATGCTCATCATCAAGCACTAAAAACTCTTCAAAAAAACTACCATCGGGTGCAAATGAACCCGCTTGGATAAGCTTGGCTATATTTGAATCTACACCTACATCGGAAGTCAATGAGGTACCTTTTATATACAATCCTTCTGCTATCTCTTTAATATCAGGTATTTGAAATCTTCCAATTTCAACAAAGTTCTTGTCGTATTGAATACATCGATTCTGATGGTACCAGCATGTGACCCATTGATCTTTAAAATCCAGTAACCGAAAACGGTTTAGCAACCCAGCTTGTATTTCAAATCCAAGATCAATTCTCTTCACATCGCTGGATTTTGGGGTATAGATTAATATATGATGTTCAAGGCCTGGGTATGCTGCTCCATATATGATGCCGTCCCTATAGTGAATAAAATCGGTTTTCGGTATATCTTCGACATCATAATTATTCGTAATAAAGTTCAAATCTTCATCATAAATATAGTAATACGGTTCGGCAACACCTGTAACGTAAATTAAACTATCAGCTGGAACAATCTGCTTTGGTCCACGCATAAACTCTCCGGGCCCTCTTCCTTCACGTCCTGAGTAAGCTTTTAAATTTCCATCGCCATCAAATTTATAGAGCCTCGATAATGCTTTGTCTGCTATATAAATCTTGTCTTGGTAAATTTTAAAATCTGAAATTTCATAAAACTCAACCTCTCCCAGCTGCTGAATCTCGATTTTTTCACCAAAACTATAGCTGCTCTGAAGTATTGTAATCCATACAACAAGTACATATACCATTTTGTTTTCATGCTTTTAGAACAGTCATCATAGCAGTTATTATGATGACTGCTTGTTTGTTATATATTATGCTTCCATAGGTTCTCTCATACAGTCATTGTATGCATTCGGACAAATGTTATAGGTAAATTCCATATATGTCCCATGATTATATTCGCCATTCACAAGATTTTCAGCTGCTGTGGCTGTGCAATTTACAAATAGAGTTTAGCAAATGGGTGAATCATCATAAAAACACCCATTTTGGTTTGTTATTTTTGCTGTTTCTGTTGCGTTAAACATTGAAAATACTCCAAACAATAATCCAATAATTGTAGTCATTTGCTTAAGATTAAGTTATTCGTTTAGCATATCTATACTGGCCAAATAATGTTACGCTCCTTACTTAGATGCAATAGTAATTAGCATATTTTCATCCGAAGGTTATATCGCAATGTTCTAAGCCTGCTCATATACCTCACAACTAAGTATGTCGAACGGGGACAGACATTCGACCTACGTAGATCGAAGCTCCCGCTTCGATTATTCGGAAACAGGCTGTTCGTAGCTACAAGAACACCATCACTGAAACAGCAAGATAACCTAAGATTTATGAAATAACCCCAATTAAAATCGTGGCCTGCCGAACGGGGACGTTCGACCTACGTAGATCGAAGCTCCCGCTTCGATTATTCGGAAACAGGCTGTTCGTAGCTACAAGAACACCATCACTGAAACAGCAAGAGAACCTAAGATTTATGAAGTGACTTCAATCAATGTCGGGACCTGTCGAACGGGGACGTTCGACCTACGTAGATCGAAGCTCCCGCTTCGATTATTCGGTAACAGGCTGTTCGTAGCTAATGGAGCACCATCACTGAAACAGCAAGATAACCCAAGATTTATGACATAACCCCAATTAAAATCGTGCCCTGTCGAACGGGGACGTTCGACCTACGTAGATCGAAGCTCCCGCTTCGATTATTCGGAAACGAGCAGTTCGTAGCTACAGGAGCTCCGTCACTGAAACAGTAAGAGAGAATTGTTATAGGATGTGATGCCGGCTCGAAGA
>Ga0306867_1001292_pt1 | contig 11873 bp, 11 predicted proteins | sample AntRauTorckE6831_FD_190432 | JGI IMG/M metagenome (GOLD analysis project Ga0306867, IMG submission 190432) | Saline lake microbial communities from Rauer Islands, Antarctica - Metagenome Torckler E6 #831 (v2) (version 2) | ecosystem: Environmental > Aquatic > Non-marine Saline and Alkaline >... | reverse complement strand
TGTCTCGCAGTGCCTGACAAGATTGCCAATAACGCCGCCGTTATACCGCCCTCAATTAAGCCAATGGGTCAGAGATATGGATCTGGAAGAAATCAAAGAGCTCGTTGATGACGCAGAGGCGAGTACCAGCGCAACCCGTGAAGAGGCCGGGGATATGCTGGTATTCGGTCGCATCTCGCAGTGGGATGACGACATTGGCGCAGACGTTCAGACCGAATTCCGTGGCACGTTCGACATTATCAAGTCACGCCGTAACCGCATCCTGGGCGAGCTCTGGTCTAACCCTGTCGGTATTACGTTCAAAGGCAGCGACGGGGCTGGCGAGGATGCCGCAGAAACCCTGACCGGCATGTACCGCACCGATATGCTGCGCTCAGAAGAGGCCATAGAGACCGCACTGCAAGACCAGGTAGATTGCGGCTTTGGCGCGTTTCGCTTTGTCACAGAGTACGAGTCCAAGTTTGACGACCTGAACAACTATCAGCGCATCATTGCCGAGCCGATTAACGAAGCCAACAACGTCGTGTATTTCGACAGCAATGCGAAGAAGAAAGACAAGTCTGATGCCCGCTGGTGCGCCATTATTACCACTTTCACCGAGAAGGGGTGGGAGCGTTACGCCGACGAGATGGGCATTGATTACGAGGCCAACAAAGAGCCCCGGCCATTCAGATCCTCGCAGCGCAGTGACGCTATATTCTGGCGCTCAAAGACCGATGAAATCAAAGTCGCAGAATTTTACAGCAAAGAGAAAAAGCGCGAGCGTGTCCTGATCTTTGAAGACCCGCTGGGCCAGACCAAGGCCGTGTATCAGCGTGAAGTCAAAGATGTGATTGACGATATGGAGCGGGCCGGCTTCGTCAAAGTTGGCGAGAAGATGAAAGAGCGCTGGGTAGTCACCAAGGAAATCGTGACCGGCGAGAAGGTGCTGAAGAAGCAGCGCATACCTGGCGAGCATATCCCCATCATTCCGCTGTATGGCGACTGGAGCCGGGTTGAGGGCCGCGAAATCTGGCGGGGCATCTACCACGACGCCCAGGACGGGCAGCGCCTGCACAACTTCACCATGAGCTACATGGCCGACATTGTAGCCAAAGGGCCGCGCCAGAAGCCCGTGTACTTCCCCGGCCAGATTCAGGGCTTTGAGTACATGCACTCCGCAGCGGGGTCGGATAACAACTTTCCGTACCTGCTGATGAACGAGGTCAGCCCGATTACTGAGATGCCGTACCCGCAAGGTCCTGCCTCTTACATCGAGCCGCCACAGCTTCCACAGGCTGCTGCCGCGATGCTGGAATTTACCCGGCGCTCAGTGGATGACGTAACCGGCGGCGCATTGTCGCAAGAGCAGATGATGAGCGGCCAGGTGACGGAGGGGCAAATAAACTCGGCTCAATCCGCGCAGAACATGGAAACCTTCCTGTACCAGAACAGCTTTGCGCTGGCTATGAAGCAAGCGGGCCGGGTGTATGCGTCTATGGCCTCCGAGCTGTATGACGTTCCGCGTGAAGCTGTTACCACGCAGCCGGATGGCACCGAGTCGTCTGTCACTGTCATGGAAACGGTATTCGACGAGGAAACCGGGCAGGAAGTGGTCATCAATGACATCACCAAGGGCAAGTTTGAGGTTTACGCAGACGTTGGGCCGAACTTCCAGTCACAGAAAGAGGAAGCCCGCTCCGAGATGCGGGAGCTGTACACCGCGCTGCAAGGTACGCCAGAGGGCGAGATGGTTCTGCTGACTTACTTCACCCTCATGGAAGGGCCAAAGACCGACCACTTGAAGGCCTACGCCCGAAAACGCCTTGTGATGCAGGGATTGATGCAGCCTGACACCGACGAAGAAAAGCAGATGATGCAGCAAGCCAGCCAGCAACAGCAGCAGCCTGACGCGAATATGGTCATGGCAATGGCGGAGCAGATGAAAGCTGAAGCGGATATGGCCGACGTTCAGTCGTCAGCGCAGAAGGATCAGGCGCAAACGCAAATAGACGCTTACAGAGCAGAAACGCAGCGGCTTGACGCTATGGCCAAGGCCAGAAAGTACGGCGTTGAGTCGGAGAAGATCAGCACCGAAATCAACGGCACAGAGTTGGATAATCTGCAAAAGCTGCAACAGGCCATGATGCCCGCCGGCATGAGGTCTAATTAGTCGTCACACCATTTATGAAATGTTATAATATAACGTATCGAGCAGGGCGACCCCTGATCCGAGTGCGGCGGATACCGCATACACGCAAATAAAGGCGGATAACTTTATGTCACTGGAAGAGTTGAGAGCGCAAGCCGAAGAAGACGAAGCGACAACCACTGAGGTTGATGAGCCTGAATCCCAGGATGAGCTTGAGCCGGATGAAACAGAATCCGAGGAAGGCAGTTCTGACGAAGAAGGCGAGGATACCGAAGAGGCTGAAGAGTCGGATGATTTTGAGCTTGAGCTAGACGGGGAGCCAGAACCCGACCGGCAGAAGCCTAGCGCAGAAGATGCGCTGATTCATAAGCTGACCAAAGAGCGCAAGAAACGTCAGCAGGAGTCCGCTAAGGCGAGTGATCGCCAGACTGAAGTGGACGAGCTGAAAGCGCAGATTGCTGAGATGCAGAAGGCCATGAATACCGGCCAGCAGCAGCCACAGCAGCGCCAGACGCAACCTGAGGCGCAATACCCACCTGTACCGTTGCTGTATGAGAACGGAGTTGATACGCCAGAGCAGTATTCACGGGCGTACCAGCAGTGGGTTAACGAGTGCAAGCGCATTGACGAATCGAGCAATCAGCGGAAACAGCAAAGTGATGAGTACGCCACTGCCATGCGGTCAAAGACCGAAGGGCTGGCAAAGCGGGCCGCGAAGTTTGCAACGGATAACAAGGTCAGCGTTGACCGGGTTGCCGATGCACTGAATCGCGCCACTGACGAGGTAGACGAAGCCACCAATATCGAAGGATCACTGGCCTACCTGTTGGATTCTGTTGGAGATGGTGGTGAGCGAGTTGCTTACTACATCGGCACAAATGATAACGCCATGTCGCAGATCAAAGCGTTGCTGAAAGACGACCCCAACGGGTTTAAGGCAATCGCCCACATGACGCGCCTGGCTGAGAAATTGAAACCCAAGCATTCCAAAAGACTCAGCAAAGCCCCTGCGCCCGATGAATCATTACGCGGTGATGGGTCGCCCGCTTCCAGCCGGAAGCTGCAAGAGGCTTACGATAAAGCCTCCAAGACCAGCGACCTGAAAGCCATGCGTGATGTTCAGAAACAAGCGGAAGCACGAGGGGTTAAGCTCACATGATAGAGGCAATACATCATGGCTAACCAAACCGCAAAGAATATCCTGGCTTTCTACGACGAGTCGTGCAAGCAGATGAACGATAACTTTATCTATGCGTCACGCATGGGCGTTGATACCCAAACCGGCGTAAACCTCCAGAACGCGAACAACGTGTACTGGAAGACCGTTGAGCAGCAAGCGCCCGTCGTGTCCGGCTTTGACCTGTCGGGCGTCACACCGGGTGACATTATCGAGCAGACCTACCCGCTAAACGTGGAGGCTCCGCGCAACGACTGGTTCACCCTTCGCGCAGAAGAATTGCGTGATCGCAGCTTTATGGAGCGCCGTGCACAGGCCGGTTCACGCAAGCTTTCCGCTGACGCAAACCTGCGGGCCGCTAACATGGTGGCCAGTACTGGCACCATGTATTACGAGTCCAGCAAAGCGGGCTTTGACTTCGTATCTGAGGCTGCAACGCTGTATTCCGAGCGGCAAGCGTATCGTGACATGGGGGCAAGCTTCTTTTTCAACCCTCGGACCTATCAGGTTATGGGATCTGACCTGGCCTCACGCTCTGACCTTAACGGTCGCACAGAAGCGGCTTATGGAACGGCTCAAATTGGGAGGAACGTCGCGGGCTTTGACGCCTTTGAGGCCCCAACCTACGGCACCATCCCGACCGCTGCCGGCGCTGACAGCACTGTGGCGGCTGATGTTGTTGAAGTGCCTGAAGGCTTCAAGACCGTGGGCGGCTCAATCCAGAACATCGACTACCGTTACGGCACTGTAACCATGACAGCCGCGACCAACTACCAAGTTGGCGATGTGATCACGTTTGCAGGTGTGAATGCTTTAGGGGTTATGGATAAGACCAATACCGGCCAGCTGATGACGTTCCGCGTTATTGAGAAGTCCGGCAGCGATCTGACCATTTACCCTAAACCTATCGCGGCGGATCAGGCGGGCATCACCAGTTCGCAGGCGGCCTACGCAAACATCAGCACGGCGATTGTGTCGGGCATGACGGTTGCAAAGGTCAACACGAACGGCGGCCAGGCTAACAGCTTCTGGGCTGATGATTCAGTCGGCTTTGTGAACGCTGATGGCAACCTGGACGTTCTGAACGAGTTCGACGGCATGAAGGTAGTCAGTGAGACGCTGGATAACGGCATCAAGCTGTATATGGCTTATGACGCCACCCTGAGTTCGTTGAACTGTCGTGTGCGCCTGTTCACATGGTATGGACTGGTCAACCGTGATCCGTCAAGGAACGGTAACGCGATTTACGTACCGGCGTAATGAGACAGGGGGCTTCGGCCCCCTTTCTTTTACCTGTCAACATATTGGACGGGGCAAGCAATGAGATACCTCTACACCACCAATCCCGATGAACACTGCTCAGACTTTGGCGACGGCATCTTTGGCCGACCTGCACACACTTACGAGCAATCCCGATTAGTTGCCGAGGGCTGGCGACTGAACAAGTCTGATCTGTCAGCGGCGCCACAGAGCCCCACGCAAGGCGAGGTTCTGGATTCACTGTCATTCGCCTACCAGGAAAAGTTTGGCAAAAAGCCGCATCACAAGATGAAGGCTGAAACCATAGCGCAAAAGTTGGAGCAGGCAGATGACAAAGGGTGATCTGGCAAACCGCATTCTAAATCTGATCGGCGTCAACACCCGTTTTGTTGAAGCCGATCCGGGCGAGACTCAAGACACGCTCAAGTACATGGAGGACTGGATTCTGGCGAACAACGCCACGGGGCGGCGTATTGGGTACATCGTATCCGATGGCGAGCCTGACGCATCCGAGGATTCCGGCATCCCTGGCTGGGCAGTGATGGGTGTTACCAACTCCGTCGCCATTTCTATCGCGCCTTATTTCGAGAAGCAGGTTCACCCAGGCATTTCCCGCAACGCAAGTATGGGCATGCAGACGATAGCCAATCGCACTGTTGAGGCCGAGGAGGTCCAGTATCCCAGCCGCTTCCCGCGTGGCCAGGGCAATCACGCGACCTATGGCCGCAAGTATTATCACCCTGAAGATCGCATTATCACGCACAACGATTTCCTTTCTGACGAAAACGACACGCCGGTAACGCCATGAAGCTTCCCCTGATTAAAGGTACGCGAGTCGATGGGGATGCCGAGTGGCGTGACGTTCTGCCGTTTAACATGGTGGGCTTCTTTCAGTCTGTCGGCTCATGGACCGGCTACCTTCGCACCGCAGACGGCATCAGCCAGTTCGCAGAAGGCGTGGGCATTGACCGTGGCGGCCTTTGGTCTGACCGTTTCCGCAAGCATATGAGAGTGTCCGGCAATAAGCTGATTCAGGTAGGCCAGTTTGGCGAAGTCGCTGAGATTGCCGGAACTGACATTGATGGCCTTGGCCAGGTGGTGATGGATAACAGTTTCAACTCCATTGCCATTGTTGCGGGCGGCAAATACTACCGCTATGACGGTGATGCAACGGTTGCTGACGTTACGAAGCCGGTGGGCGCCGGTGACTTCATTGACCTGTGCTGGATTGACGGTTATTACATCTTTACCGATGGCGAGAACCTTTGGAATACCACGCTCAGCGGATCAGGTGAAACCACTTTTGGCGGCAATCAGCGGGCCGGTTCAGACTTTGCGCCTGATGAAATTGTGGGCATTGAGAAGTCCACTGATAACAAGCTGATCGCGTTCAACCGATACACGACAGAGCGGTTCTACAACAACGCAGGCGCACAGTTTCCGTTTGCCCGCATACCTAACGCAGCTATCCCTATAGGCATTGTTGGCACTCACGCCAAGGCCAGCATTGGCGATGGTCAATTCATCGTGTTTGGCGGCGGCAAAGAGTACAGCCCGAGCTTTTACCTGCTGACCAACAGTTACCAGAACATATCAACGAAAGAGATTGATTCTGTTATTGACGAGTATTCGGATTTCGAGCTGTCGGGCATCCAGATTGAGTATCGAGACACCCGAGATCAGGGCCTGGCTATCTGCCACCTGCCGTATCATACGCTGGTTTACGACATCAGCCTAAGCCGCAAGCTCAGTGAAAATATCTGGTATCAGTGGGGTAGCGATGGACTGCCCTGGCGCGGAGTGAACGGCGTGTACGATCCGCGCAACATTGACGACAAGGCATCGGGCTGGATTTACGGCGACAAGCAGGATGGGCGCATCGGCAAGCTGGAGCAATCGGCCTGCACTCAATACGGGCAGGTGGTTGAGTGGGTCTGTAATACGCCTATTGTTCGCGCCGGCACCACTATCAGCACAGCGGAATTGGTTACGGCCCCAGGCCATAGCGATGTTGAAAACGATGTGGTGTTTGTCTCGACCACCAAGGATGGCGTGTTATTCGGGCCGGAAGTCCTGATGTATCGCGGCAACCGTGGCGATTATCAGAAACGCATCATTGCCCGCAGGCTTGGCAACTATCCGCGATGGTTTGGCATGAGGGTTCGCGGCAAGAGTGCTGGCGTATTCAGCATAACGGGGGTGGAAATAGATGCGACAAGATAGCGCCGTCAGTTACGCCGACCTTGAGCGCCTTGGTTGGCCTCAATTCATGATAGACGACTACATGGGCAGGCTTCGTGAGCTAACCCCGCAGCGGGGCGCACAGAACCCTGAAGGCGTGTATGCCGCCAACCTGAACGGCATGTACATCAACACCGCATCCAGCACGCTTTGGTTCAACCCATCACCAGGGGAGCTGACCGGATGGATAGCCATTTAAGCTTTCAGCCTTACGCGGGCGACCTGATGGGCCTGACGACCAACGAAAACCACTTAGTGTTCCGCTGGAATCGCGACGATTGCAAAGTGCTGTTCTCGGCATCACGCCGGGGCAATGCCGCGTCCTGTCATTTTGCCAGCGACAAGCGAGGATTGCGCCACATCAAAGAAGCCATTGACGGGTTTGTGCGCTTCGCCTTCTGGCTGTTTGACTGGTGCGAGATGGTGCTGGCACAGGTGGGCCGCGCAAGTGTGGGCAGGCTCATCGAGAAAACGGGCTTTATTCCCGTGGCTGAAATTGACGACACAACGATTTATGCGAGGGCAAGATAATGGGCGACATTGTTTCAACAGTTACGGATGGCCTCGGCCTGACAGACTCACAGCAGGGTGCAAGGGCTGTAGATAAAGGCACGGCCCAGCAAGTCGCGGCGCAGCGTGAAGCTCTCGCATACATGAAAGAGCGCGAAGAGTTGCCGCAAAAGTTCCGTGAAGGCGCACTAAATCAGCTTGGCGGGTTTTATGGCCTTGAAGGTGGCGATCCAAACGCTGACCAGAATCTGCAAGCCAATCCTTTGTACCAGGCAACCATCGGCCAGCTTCCACAACAGGAAGAGGCCATTCTTCGCAACCAGTCCGCTACCGGCGCATTGCGATCAGGCGGCACCGATATGATGCTGGCCGACAATCAGCGCATGAATACGTTATCAGCCTATCAAAACGCTATGGGAGGGCTCCAGGGTCTTGCCAGCCTACCCTCAAACGCAAATCAGATCGCAAGCGGAATGGCGGGCATTGGCCAGACTCAGCGCCAGGGCACCATCGGCGCAGCCCAGTCCAGTATTGCCGGCAAGCAGTCGGCCTTTGATGAGGTTATGGGAGTTGCTCAGATGGGGATGGCCGCGTTCTCTGACGTTCGCCTAAAAGACAACATTCAACCAGCCGGTGAACGCTTCGGCCATAGCTGGTTTACATGGGACTGGAACGACACAGCCCGCGCTCTCGGCCTCTATGGAAGCTCTGAGGGCGTGATTGCCGACCTGGTTAATCTGACACAGCCCGACCTGGTTGGCGAGCGTGACGGCTATCTGACGGTGGACTACCGCACAATGGGGAATCAGCATGCAGAATAACCAGTTCTATGTTGAGCCAGCAAAATACGACTGGACTGGCCGCGATAGTGAGGGTGAAGACCCTGGCAAAAGGCTGAGCGGTCTAATGGGCCTTAATCAGTCGCAGCCGACTAACAACTTTGCTTCACAGACGCCCGGAGCGCCTCAGCAGCCAGGGCGGATAGACGCATCCAGCATGGGACAAGGCCCCATAGGTGGCGAAGGTGAAATGGACGGGGATTTCTTCAGTATGCTTGCGGCTAACATCTCTAGCGCGTTTGGAGGCAGATAATGGCCAGTCGTGATTTTTACGTTCAGCCCGCAGACTACGGCAGCGGATGGCGCGAGGGGGCGCAGATGATTGGCGACTATCGCCAAAATCAAGATCAGCAGGCGTACCAGGAGGCGGCAAAGAAGGCAGCAACCGAAGCCATGCAATCCGGCGACCCTCGCAAAATCCGCGAGGCGGTAATACAGTTCCCTGAAATATCCAAAACCATGACCGATATGTTTGGTTTCACGAATGACCAAACCAAACAGGTCGCCAAGGATACTTACCGCAAAGCTCTGTCTGATCCACAAAACGCAGCGCAGTATTTGCAGGAGGGCATCAGTCAGGTGTCTCAGTTTGGCGGCAGGCCGACCACGATGGCGGCAGACTTTCAGATGTTTCAGCAAAACCCCGAGGCGGCACTAAAGAATATGCGCGTCGGCTATGCGGGCATTGCGTCAGAGGAAGAATATGGCGCAATGTTTGGCGGCGGTGACAGTGGCCCAGGCTTCGGCAAAGTTCAGCCCGGAGACTTCACACCGGCATCGCTTCAAGCTTACGGTCAGAGCGGTGACTTCAACGACCTTGTACGTTATGAGTCTGCCAAGTCTGTGAACATCGGTGGCGTCCCGCATGTATTCGACCCGGCATTCGGCGGCTATCGGCCTGCATCGGTTTCGGGCGACAGCCGTGGCGGCCAGTCAGCCCCCGTGACGACACAAAGCGTTGCAGCGTCTGAAGGCGAGATTGAGGCCACAAAGGATGCATCAAAGCAGGCCATAAAGAAAAGTGGCGAAGCTTATGACCGGCTGGCTACGATCAAATCAACGATCCCGAAGTACGACGAGGCAATCAGGCTGGTTAAAGAAGATGGCGCAAGCTCTGGCCCCATCGCGTCCAGATTCCCGAGCTTTCAATCTTCTACGCTTGAGCTTGAAGCGGTTCAGAGAGAACTTGGCCTCGGTGTGGTCAGCTCCGTTACGTTCGGCGCCCTATCTGAAGCTGAGCTGGCAATAGCTATGCAGACAGGCCTGCCGACAAACCTTGAAGGCCCGGCGCTGATCGACTGGCTGGAGCGGAAAAAGGCCAGCCAGCAAAAGCTGGCAGAATATGTCTCAGAGGCCGCTCAGTTCCTCGGCACTCCAGGCAATACGCCGGCGATGTGGATGGCCAAGAATCAAGGCGCAAGCCAAAGCAAGGGCGAGGAAGATGCAGCCGTAAACTGGAGTGACCTCTGATGAATGTGACGCTGCCGAACGGGAAGATTATTAGGGGGGTGCCGGAGGGCACAAGTAAAGATCAAATCCGGCAAAAAGCCATTTCATCAGGGCTTGCGACTGCTGAAGACTTTGGGCAGGCGCCTCAACCTCAATCGCCAAAAGTAGACATGGCTGCTATCAGGAAGCAGGCTATGGACGAAGTGGCGGCAGAGCAAGGGCCGCTTGACGCCCTGATGATTGGCGCTGGAAAAGGTTTTTATGATGTTGGCCGGGGTATTGGTCTGCTAGACCCGGAGTCTGAATCTGACGCGCAGGCAATGGAGGCTTTACGTGAACAAAGACCATACACAACCGGAGCCGGAGAAATCGCAGGCCAAGCCGCACCATTCATCCCTGCTGGACTCGCGCTGGGAGCAATACCTGCTGTTAGCGGTCGCGTTCTTGCTGGCGCTGGACTCGGCGGCGCTGAGGGTGGCATCCTCGCTTCTGGCACGGACAATAACGTACTGGAAGGGGCCGGCGTGGGTACTGCTATCGGCGGTACTGCTGAGGCTCTTTTCCCTATCGTTGGTCGCCTTGGCCGTTCGCTATATCGCAAAGTAACCGGCAGAGCACCAAAGGGCTCCATGTTGGACGGAGCCGGCAGGCCAACCGCTGAGCTGCAATCTGCGCTTGATGAAGCTGGCCTGTCTATTGACGACCTGACCGGCGATGCCGAGGCGCTAATCCGCAACGCCCAGCCAAATACCGACCCCCGACAACTTGCCACGGCAGCCCGATTTGCCGATGAGGGTATCCCGGTATCCAAGGGCGAGCTAATGCAGGGCGACGCGAGCTTTGAGCAGCGCACTCTTGAAAACAGAATGCTTGAGTCTGTCGCAGACAAGCAAGCCGAAAAGTTCCGCCAGTTCAAACTTACCCAAAGTAACGCTATTCGTGATTCCCTTGAAAAATCCGTCAACCTCGACGCATTGCCCGAAGATAGCGGCAACCTCATTAAAGACGCGCTAACCGACAGAAAAAAACTTCTCAGAACTCAAAAGAACGCGCTGTATTCACAGGCTCTCAGTGCCGTGGATGACGTTAGCGAGCTACCCCTAATGATTGACAGCATCACCGGCACCTTGCCCGATGCAAGATCGCTTAGAGGGCTTAACCGTGCTTCAGGCGGAAAGATTAACGAGGTTATGGATACCATGGCGGAATATGGATTAGTCCCGCCGCGAGAGGGAATGGACGCTGCCGACATTATGCCGCTATCCCTGCAAAACTTTGAAGAATTTAACCAGATCCTGAAGGGCATCTCCCGCCAGGATCAATCTGGCGCCACGGGTAAGTTCATCCAACCCATTACCGAAGCGGTTGATGACGAGGTCGCCAATCTTGCCGAGACTGCGCAAGGGCTGGGGTTGTCTGAGAGTGTGATTGCTCCGTTGCGCGAGGCTCGCCTGGTGGTCAGGCAAATGAAAGAAGAATTTAACCCGAAGGCGCTGGCTGGCCAACTAACCGACATGAAGCGCAACAGCTCCGAGCCTGTTATTTTCGGCAGCAAGGTCTACAGCAAGCTCGCAAGCAAAGCGCAGCCGGTTGAGAATGTGCGTAAAGTTATGGCGAGCCTTCGCCAGTCCGGCGATAAGGGCACAGAGGCCATTGCCAACCTGCAATCCACGACCATGCTCGACCTGATTGACGCGGGATTTAGCACCCAGTCTCGACAGATTGACGGCATTCGCACTTTTAACCCGATAGCGTTTAAGCGCCGACTGCAATCGCTTGGTGAGGACAAGCTAGACGCCATATTTCAGGGCAACCCCGGAATGGCTCAGCGGATTAAAAAAATGGACAAAATTGCAGCGGATCTTGTCCCACCCTCTGGAGCGGTCCCGAAGGGGTCCACCAATATGATTGGCGACCTTGCAAACCGGCTTGGCGTTATGACATTGAACGCAAAGTTCCCAGGAATCGGCGTGGCCTCCGAGTGGATCAAAAAAATATCAGACAACAGTGGCAGCCTGCGCGCCGTAAGAGAAGCTATGGACGCAAAACCGGAAGTCAGGAAGGTTATATCCCAAATTGAGCGCGAGTTCCCCGGCATTGCAGCAGCGCTGGGTATCTCTGGCTTGTCAGTCATGAACGACCAGGCGAACCAAAATGACCCCAATTCAGACCAATAAGCCCGTATTTTTCGACGCAGATGGCGAGCCTCTGAACGGCTTGATCTTCATCGGCCAGCCCAGCCAAGACCCGCGCATTGCACCCAAGA
>Ga0306867_1001289_pt1 | contig 11893 bp, 9 predicted proteins | sample AntRauTorckE6831_FD_190432 | JGI IMG/M metagenome (GOLD analysis project Ga0306867, IMG submission 190432) | Saline lake microbial communities from Rauer Islands, Antarctica - Metagenome Torckler E6 #831 (v2) (version 2) | ecosystem: Environmental > Aquatic > Non-marine Saline and Alkaline >... | reverse complement strand
TGCAGGCTCAATCTGAGTTTCAGAAGAGTGAGCAGCTTTATGATAAAAATCTCATTTCAGAAACAGAATATAACCAGGTAAAGACGACATATGAAGCCCGGCAGGCAAACCTTAGAGCTTCTGAATACCAAATTCAAAGCGCACAGGCTCAGTTGCGCAGAGCAGAGGAAGAACTTCAGCAAACTGTTATCAGAGCGCCCCGCGACGGTACAATCAGCCGGTTATCTGTAGAGCAGGGCGAACGCGTGCTTGGGAATGCTCAAACGGCAGGTACTGAAATGATGAGAATTGCCCGTTTGAACCAGATGGAAGTTGAGGTGGATGTTAACGAAAACGATATCGTTAATGTAAGTATTGACGATCAGGTTGATATTGAAGTCGACGCCTACCCAGACAAAATATTTGAGGGACGGGTTACTGAAATTGCAAATTCAGCTGATGTCAGCAGCGGTGGATCTGCAGAACAGATCACGAATTATAAAGTGAAAATTCGTATCTCAACTCCGCATAATCTCGATTCCGGTCCTGAAGATTTTATCGTTCAGGTGAACGAACAGGAAACGCCAACACGCGCTGAATCTCCTAATTTTAAACCGGGAATGTCCGGTACTGTTGATATTCGTACCAATACAGTTGTTGATGTTGTATCCGTTCCGATACAGGCTGTGACGGTCCGTAATTTCGCACAAGATGAAGCAGAAAGTGATTCTACTGCTGCAGACTCCACAGCCACAGCTGATAACAGTGTCTCGGGAGAAGCTCTGCGAACCAGCAGGAGTTCCGAGGAAGAAGATTTCAGAAAAGTCGTTTTTATCAATGATAATGGAATAGCTAAACGAACAGAGGTTGAGACTGGAATTAGTGACAATACGCATATTCAAATTCTTAGCGGTATCCGGGAAGGTGATGAAATTATAACCGGAAATTACAGAATCCTGTCACGTGAGTTAGAGAAAGGTGATAAAATTAAAGTATCAGATGAAACTCCTGCAATAGAATCGTAATCGCCTGATTCGATGTTATTTACGCCATTTATAATAATACAATAGAAACTCCAGACCTATGAGTGACTCAGTCATAAAAATCCGTGATTTAAAAAAAACGTACCTCATGGGCACGATGGAAGTGAATGCCCTGAATGGCGTATCGTTCGATATTCACCCGAATGAATACATCGCAATTATGGGGCCGTCTGGTTCCGGTAAATCAACCCTTATGAACATGATTGGCTGCCTGGACACTCCATCCAAAGGGACGTACATTTTGAACGGCAATGACGTTAGCAAACTGGATGACGGTGAACTGGCCCAGGCAAGAAATCGTGAAATCGGATTTGTATTTCAAACATTCAATCTGCTTCCCAGAACAGATTGCCTTAGCAATGTTGAGCTACCACTTATATATGCAGGCATCAAAACGCAGGAAAGAAAGAGGCGTGCCGCAGAAACTTTGCAAAAAGTGGGATTGGGGGATCGTATGGATCACAAGCCAAACGAACTATCGGGTGGGCAGCGCCAGCGTGTTGCCATCGCACGGGCACTTGTAAATAATCCTTCTATTTTATTGGCAGATGAGCCTACCGGAAATCTCGATACTAAAACCGGTGAAGAAATTATGCATCTCTTTGAAGGGCTTTACAGGAATGGGAATACTATTATCGTGGTCACTCACGAACAGGAAGTTGCGGATCATGCTCGTCGAATCATCAGATTGCGGGACGGATTGATAGAAAGCGATCAGCCTGTAGAAAACCCTGTGCTCGCTAATGCGGATATGAATACAGCTGTACCCGCATAGAGGGCTTTGCCCCATCGTTAGTGCCATTTGTCTTCGTCAAGCCATATGGCACAATAATAGGGATGCCTACAGCGCAAAACCGTGCTTTTGCTACATTTTGTTGTTATCATGAATTTGAAATCCTCACAAGGCTGTCCAAAAAGGTTTACTGGCAACTATTCCGCTTAAATAATTTAGTAAGTTTATCCCGACTCACCCTATATACCTCTCTATCTAATAGAGAGGAATTCAATGTCTAAATTATTTAAGATTGGTTACTGGCAAAATACTTTTTGGACAGCCTCGCTCCAGTTCCATCCACCGGCTGGCGGACTGGCCTTGACCTATGACAAAATCCCTGGTTATGCTAAGCCCTCGCATAGCATATTCTGTTACTCGCTGGAATTCTTATTTTTTAATATTTTTTTAATACCTCTATCAGGAACCCATGTGTTCTCTTTGATTGTTGAAACAGCATGATTAAAGATAAAAGAATTTTCGATTGCATAATTATCGGGTCGGGAATGGGGGGCATGACGGCAGCATCCTATATGGCCAATGCCGGCTACAGTACTCTCGTACTTGAGGCCGGTTTTTCACTCGGTGGGTGCAGCTCGTCTTACAAGAGAAAAGGATTCGTTTTTGAATCAGGTGCGACAACGCTTATTGGTTTCGATGATCATCAGCCACTTAGGATCCTTGAGGACGACCTTGGAATAATAATCCCAAAAGTTCCAATCGAACCTTCTATGAGCGTTCACATCAACGGTCGTACAATCACTCGATTTAAAGATCGGAATTCATGGATTGATGAATCCATCAGACATTTCGGAGAGTCAGAGGCACAAAAATCTTTTTGGGATCTTGCGTTTAGGGTAGCTGATACCGTCTGGAAAGTTTCCGGCAAGAACCACTTTTTTCCTCCCCAAAGACCTACAGAATGGCTGCGGTTAATGAAAAACGATCCCAGAGATGTTTGGGTACTTCCGTATGCGTTACGTTCCGTTAAAAGTGTGGCTGTTGAAAAAGGAATCTCAAATCCGGAATTTTTTTCATTTTTGGATGAACAACTTATGATTTCAGCTCAGGCAACATCACCAGATACCCCCTTTCTTTTTGGCGCACCGGCCTGTACCTACACAAATGCTACCAATTATTCCGTGCCGGGTGGGCTCGTTGAAATGGTTAATACGCTCAGCGAATTTATAGGACAAAACGGAGGAGAAGTTAAAAACAAAGAAAAGGTTATTAGCGTTGAAAAGCATGACAATCTGTTTACAGTATTATCTGAAAAAGCAGGGGAATCATATTCCTATCAAACCCGGATAGTGATCAGTAATATACCTGTATGGAATATGAGCGATATCACTCACGGCAAAATGGCAGATTACTTTGAAAAAGAAGGACATAAATATGAAAAGGCCTGGGGAGCTTTTACGATGGGGGTTGCTGCAAGAGACTGCTTTGATGCTGACATTCCGCTTCATCATCAAATCCATTTGCGAGAAGAAGATAAGATAGAAGGCCTGAATTCCGATTCAATCTTCGTATCTTTATCCCATCCCGATGATCCAGTTCGGTCGCCCAAAGGATACCGTACGATAAATGTTTCAACCCATACAGATCCTGACTGGTGGTTTCGTTTAAATGGAAACTATGAGACGTATAAAGAGCGGGTTCAGGAACAGATTTTACGAATTATGGTTGAACGATTGGACGGATTTAATCGTGAAGATATTGAAGCCGTTTTTTCGTCAACTCCCGTGACCTGGAACAATTGGGTGTATCGGAAAAAAGGTCGTGTTGGAGGTATACCACAGCAAATGGACCGATCGTTACTTGACTGGACACCAAGCGAAACACCGTTTAAAGGTCTCTATCTTGTTGGAGATACCGTATTTCCCGGACAGGGAATTCCCGGCGTAACTTTAAGCGGAATCAACGTATATTACAGAATACAAAACCACTTAAATCAATAAATATTTTTTGAATTTTCAAGACAATAGTTTTTCACCAAATTCTGAATTTTCAGTATTTCCACCGGCTGTTAAAAACCTCATCATTGTCAATGCTCTCTGTTTCCTGGCCTTAACAACGCCGATTATTGGTGATTTTTTGTTCCGATACGGAGCACTCTGGCCTTTAGGGCACCCATTGTTTGAACCCTGGCAGTTAGTCACATACATGTTTCTGCATGGTGGCTTAAGCCATATTTTCTTTAATCTGTTTGCTCTCTGGATTTTTGGACAGGCCATAGAGAACTTTTGGGGCACTAAACGGTTTACTATTTACTATTTTCTGACCGGAATTGGTGCCGCTCTAATTCATATGTTAATTGGCGGAGGCGGAGCACCAACAGTGGGAGCATCAGGTGCTGTATATGGTATTTTATTAGCCTTCGGAATGATGTTTCCCGATAGATATATCGTGCTGTTAATTCCCCCTATACCCATTAAAGCGAAATATTTTGTTGCCATATTCGGAGCAATTGAATTATTCAGCGGAGTGTTTAGAACCAGTAGTGGTATTGCACATTTCGCTCACTTGGGCGGTATGGTTGTCGGTTTTATACTTATAAAATACTGGGGTTTAAAAGGCTCAAAACAGACTTACTGATTATGTCAAGTTACGACTATGACTCTTTCTGGAATACATTAAAGCGCGGTTTCATGCGGATACCCACCGTGATTCGCACGATCATTGCAGTAAATGTGATCGTTTTTGTTGTGATGAGCATTGCCGGTCAATCGATAGGTCAATCAATTGTTAACATCTTTGGCTTCGACCCTGATCCGTTTACTGCGCTTACACAGCCGTGGCGTATAGTAACTTACATGTTTATTCATGGCGGAACATTTCACCTCTTGTTCAACATGCTTTGGCTTTGGTGGATGGGACGAATGGTTGAAGAGACGATTGGTCCCAGATCGTTCTCGGTTATTTATTTTGGTGCAGGAATCGGTGGGGCACTTTTACAGATTGCATTTGCAGCTGCTTTTGGATCTAATATTGTTATTGGAGCATCAGGAGCTGTACTGGGAATTTTAGTCGCATTTGCATATTTGTTTCCTTCTACTCCGATTATGCTGCTCTTCCTTCCACCTATTGAAGCCCGGTTTTTAGTTGCCGGAATAGTGGCACTTGACGTACTTTTGCTTGGATCAGGAGATAATATAGCACGGTTGGTCCATCTTGGCGGAGCCGGTACGGGTTATCTGCTCGTAAAAATGCATTACGACGGATACGATTTAAGTTCCCTGGTACGCCCCATCGAACAGATGTTTAAAGGGAAGGGAAATAAATCAAATAAGAAAAAGCGTCAGAAAAATAAAGATATGTATGCCGTAGCTGATGTAGAAATTATGGAGGAAAAAGACGCTGACGAACTTGATGAAATCCTCGAAAAAATTTCAAAAAAAGGATACGACGGACTTACTAAAGAAGAGAAGCAGAAACTCTTCGAATTGAGTAAACGAAACTGATCAGAATGGCAGCAATCGCTGTAGAACTATTGGCAAATCTATTTTTTTGAACTCTGAATTATTGTAAAACGCACACGGTTTAACGAGTACAAACTCAGATCCATATAGCATACCGGATCTCTTTGATTATAAAAGTATTCCGTTTCGATGTAACCTCAGTTTGATTGATAAATCAAGTTATTGAAAGTCCCCCTTTCCCGAAGGCATCCTTTGGGGAATAACTCTCCGTCAGCTGACGGAAGACTTCTGAACTCGATTTTTATAATCGAACTCAGGTATATAGGTAATTATAATAATTGATATAATAAAATGAATACAATTGGACGCAGAAACTCCAAAACTGTCATGGTTGGAGATGTTCCCGTTGGCGGAGACCATCCCATCGTTGTACAGTCGATGACAAATACCGATACAGCTGATATTGATGAAACGGTCGATCAAATAGACCATCTACATCAGGCAGGTTCGGAACTTGTTAGAATAACCGTGAATAATGATGCATCAGCAAAGGCGGTCCCGTTCATAAAAGAGAAACTTATCAACAGGGGAGTTACGGTTCCTATCATTGGTGATTTTCATTATAACGGCCATAAACTACTTCCGGCCTATCCTGAAATGGCGAAAGCTCTTTCCAAATTTCGAATCAATCCCGGTAACACAGGTACAAAAACACGGGATGAGAACTTCTGTACTATTGTTGAACAGGCTATAAAATATGATAAACCCATTAGGATTGGCGTGAACTGGGGATCATTGGATCAGCAGCTGCTTGCGAAGTACATGGATGAAAATAATAACAGGAAGAATCCGAAATCATCCAAAGAGGTAATGCTAGATACGATGGTCGAAAGTGCACGGCGATCTACCGCTCTTGCGGAAGATGTGGGGCTGTCGTCCGATAAGATTATAGTAAGCTGCAAAATGTCGGGCGTTCAGGATCTGATAAATGTTTATAGTAGAATTGCGGATGATTTAAAATATCCTCTCCATCTCGGACTCACAGAAGCCGGAATGGGAATGAAGGGCACCGTGGCAAGCTCTGTCGCGCTCAGTATACTTTTGCAACAGGGCATTGGCGATACTATTCGCGTGTCACTAACACCAATGCCGGGAGCAGACAGGGCAGAGGAGGTTCGCATTAGTCAGCAAATTCTTCAGTCGCTTGGTATTCGCAGTTTTATACCGCAGGTGACATCCTGTCCCGGATGCGGCCGTACAAAAAGCACTTATTTTCAGGAGCTGGCCGATGAGATCCAAAATTACATCCTTGAATCAATGCCTGCTTGGCGTGAAGTCTATCCCGGCGTAGAAGAGATGGATGTTGCAGTCATGGGATGTGTTGTTAATGGACCGGGTGAATCACGTCATGCTAATATTGGCATTTCATTGCCAGGTACCTTCGAAGAGCCTAAAGCTCCCGTATATGTTGATGGTGAACACTATAAAACATTGAAAGGAGAGGGCATAGGGGCAGAGTTTAGAAAAATTCTTGATAACTATGTCGTTAAGAATTACAGTGATAATTCTGTCAAAGAAGACGAAGAAAAAAAATCTCAGCCCGCATCTTAAGTAACTGGAACAGATTAATTATGTTTAAAATATTGTTAGAACACTCCTCTGGGGTATCAAATCCAGGGGATTATTTTATTGGTTTAGCATATCACTAAATTGTCGCCTTTCCACCTGAACAATCCCTTCCCTTCGATATTTACGTGCAAAGAGGTTGACCTTGAAGCTTTTTATTCTGATCTTTGTAAGCGCTTACATCATTAGGATATAGTATTTTTGTGATCAGTGTGATGGATTAAATGATTGTAACCATTCGCGGGATATAGACATGCCGTTACACTCGATTTTTCAGGATGAAAAATCGTAAATATAGTGTCCAATGATGTTGCCAGGAAGTGTTCAGTATCAGAAAGATTTTAATAAAATCACTTTTAGTACAATATTACCTGACTTTCAACCAGACCATCACATAATTGCCAAATACAATTTACGATATAGCAAAAGCTGCGGGTGTAAGCATAGCAACAGTTTCAAGGGTATTCAACAATAAGGGAAGGGTACGGGATTCTACTCGAGACAAAGTTTTAGAAGTTGCAGACAAGATGGGGTATCACCCACAGGTTTTTGCACAGGGTCTGGCTCGAAAAAAAAAGAATAGTATTATGATGTTCGTACCCATTATTTCAAACCACTTCTTTATGGAGGTTTTGAGCGCCATTCAGGATAAGCTGACGGCAAAGAACTTCGAACTAAATATCGTACATATCACGTCTGATGAAGATCCTTTCAAACAAGTTGAATACCAGATCAAGCGACAATGGGCGGATGGCTATCTATTCGTCTCACTCCACTTTGATGAATTCAAATGGGAAGTTTTCAAGAAGTTTGATGTACCCATTTCTGTAATTGATGATTCAAACCCGTTTTTTGATTCAGTAAACGTTGACAACGTGGAAGGTTCTTATCTTGCCACCGATTATTTTATTAATAAAGGATTTCGACGCATTGCTTATTTATCCGCTTTGCCTGACTCAGTTCCGGTTAAGGAGCGGTTGAATGGATATCAAAACGCATTGGCCGATGCTGGTATTAAATTCGACAAAGATTTGGTGCAGAGTGGAGATGATATGTCACGTGATGGTTTTACTGAAAAAAGTGGCTACCAGGCAATGAAAAAAATTTTAGCGCTCGATCCTCCTCCGGAAGCGTGTGTCTGTGCATCAGATATCAAAGCGATTGGAGCTTTAAAAGCGACGAACGAGACGGGTCTGTACATCCCCTTAATTGGGTACGATGATCTTACTATCGCCGAATATATCGGGCTTTCAACTGTGCATCAACCCATCTACAAAATGGGCGCTGAGGCAACTGAAAGTTTGATCAAGCGAATCAGCAGGCCAAAAGAAAAGCCTACTACATTAGTTTATAAACCTGAACTTGTTATCCGCAGCTCTTCAGAAGCGCAAGGGGATAGCAAAATTGCATAAAATATGTTGAATAAACAGAAGCTACACTCATTTTTTACGTCACTTTTGATCATTTTTCTGCCGCTTATCCTGATGGGGCAGGCTATTGAAACTAATCCGGCATTTCCTGCGGAAGATAAACCACTTACCATCACGGTTGATGTATCTGAAACTACCCGGGGTGATCTTGAAGGATACAGCGGTGATATATATGCACATACCGGCGTTATTCTAACTGAATCTGATAAAAACAGCGGTAGCTGGTCATATGTGATTTCCGAATGGCCGGTAGATATTCCACGTGCAAAACTGACATCGCTTGGCAATGATCGGTGGGAACTTCAAATTGATGATATCAGAGAATACTACGAAATACCCGATTCAGAAGATGAGGTTTTACAGCTGGCACTTGTGTTGAGAAACAGTGCGGGCTCGCTTCAAACGGAAGATCTTTTTATTGATCTGTTTGATGACGAACTGCAAGTACGGTTTACAAGTCCTGTAGCAGAGGGTATAAACCCCTATTTTTCCGATAATGGTCAGAGTATTGATTTTGAAATTGTCGGATCATCTGAGCTCGGCACTCTCTCGTCTATAACACTTTTTCAAGGAGCTGAGGAAATTTCCAACGTTTCAAATTCTAACTCTCTTTTAACATCTTATTCTGTGACCGGTTCGGGCAGAACAAGCTTCTATGCCGTGGCTGAAGATCAGCAGGGGACAGAAGCGCGCGATACGCTTAGTATTATCATTAACCCTGGCATTGTCCGCCAGCAGAGGCCGCAGGGTATCGAAGACGGGATTACCTATCACGCAGACGACACGGGCAAAGTAACTTTCTCGTTCTTTGCACCGGGCAAAGAGTTCGCCTACGTGATTGGTAGTTTCTCAGATTGGGAAGTCCGCGATGAGTATTATATGAAACTTGACGAAGCGAGTGCCGACAGTGCGCATTTCTGGATTGAAATTGACGGGTTGCAGCCGGGTGTACAGCACACATTTCAATATCTTATCGACGGTGAATTACGGGTAGCCGACCTCTATTCCGAATTGGTTCTTGATCCGGACTTCGATCGGTTTATCCCTGAAACAATCTATCCCGGCATGCCTGAATATCCAGCCGGTGAGACTCAGGAAATCGTTTCGGTCATAGAAACTGGTCAAGCTGAATACCAGTGGCAAGTACCGGAGTTTGACCGCCCCGCGAAAGAAGAACTCGTGATATATGAGCTGCTTCTGCGCGACTTTCTTGAAGAGAGCTCTTTTGAAACGCTCCGGGACACGCTCGGGTACCTCGAAAATCTGGGTGTAAATGCAATTGAGCTGATGCCGGTTTCACAGTTTGACGGAAACATAAGCTGGGGATATAATCCAACATTTCATGGCGCCCTGGAAAAATCATACGGCACGCGGCAGGCGTTTAAAGAATTTGTTGATGAAGCCCATCAGCGTGGAATGGCAGTAATTCTTGATGTGGTCTATAATCACGCGCACGAAAAATCTCCGCTAATTCGAACGTTCGGCACCAGCAGTACAGATAACCCATTTATTGGTCCGGGCCATGCTTACAACGTATTTTTCCATCTTAATCACGACAACAGCTACATCAAATATTGGCTGGATCGAACAAACCGCCATTGGCTCGAAACCTATAATATTGACGGTTACCGGTTCGATCTTAGCAAAGGGTTTGCCTCAAATGTAAACAATCAATCCCTTTTAGACGGAAGAAATGAACAGCGTATCGAAAACCTGAAACGGATGGCCGGCGAAGTCTGGGAGTACGATCCTGAAGCATACGTGATTCTTGAGCACTTCGCGGCAAATTCCGAAGAAATTGAGCTTTCAAACTATGGCATGATGCTTTGGGGAAATCACAACCACAACTATAGCCAGGCGTCGATGGGATACACCGATGATTCCAATTTCTCAGGAATTCACTTCTCAAACAGGGGATGGAGTAATCCACATCTTATCGGCTATATGGAAAGTCATGATGAGCAATGGCTGATGCTCAAAAATCGGAAGTTTGGCAACGACACTAACCCGGAATATGATGTAACTGATTTCCAAACAGCTATCGACCGGCAAAAACTTGCGGGTTCGTTTTTTCTTACCATTCCGGGGCCGAAAATGCTTTGGCAATTCGGTGAACTTGGGTATGGCGGAGGGGCAAGTGAATGCCTGAAACCGGGAGGTGGCGGATCAGGCGATTGCTCACCCTCAGATCCCGGGCGCACGGATCCAAAACCTATTCGCTGGGAGTACGCTGACAACCAGGTGCGCTATAACCTGTACCGAACCTGGAGCGAGTTGCTGAGGCTGCGAAACTCAAACCCGGTATTTACCAGTTCGGAAACGCAGTTCAGCTCATCGCTGGGCGGAGAAATTAAATGGATCAAACTGCTTCATAACGACATGGACGCGGTGATTGTCGGTAATTTTGGAGTGTCCAGTCAAACGGCGTCAATTACACTTCCGCAAACGGGTACGTGGTACGAGTTTGTATCGGGTGACGAACTTGTGTCCACTCAAACAAATCAGTTATTTGAAATGATGCCAGGCGAAGTTCGAATTTATACGTCGCAGGAAGTTCCTGCATCTGAAGAGGGAGTCTTTGTGGGCAATGAATACATTGGTGGGGCTTATATCCCCAATAATTTTCGGCTCCGGCCAAACTACCCGAACCCGTTTAATCCTACGACCACCATAGCGTATGATATTCCGCAAATCAGCCGTGTTCAGTTAAATGTGTATGATGCGCTCGGCCGTCAGGTAGCAACACTGGTTCAGCGAGAGAACCATCCGACGGGTACCTTCACAGTTACTTTTGACGCGTCTCAGCTTAGCAGCGGTATCTATTTCACACGTTTGAAAAGCCAGGGATTGACCCGAATTCAAAAAATGTCGCTAATCAAATAACAAAATAACCATTCATCCGGGTAAACGTCTACACAACCTGGATGATGTTTTTTTAAAGAAACCATTGCAATATGAAAATATTGACCTCCCGTCTTACACCGGTTTTTACGCTGCTGATTTCGGTTCTTTTTCTCAACTCATGCGGCCAGGTATCTCCCAACAATTCTGTCTACGTTCCTGAACCGCCGGAATGGTCAGTTGATGCATCCATCTACGAAGTGAACATACGTCAATATTCACCTGAGGGAACCTTTAATGCGTTTGCGGAACACATCCCGCGACTTAAGGTTATGGGCGTTGACATTCTCTGGCTGATGCCGATTCATCCCATTGGCGAAGAGAACCGTAAAGGAACTTTGGGCAGCTACTACTCGGTGGCTGATTACATGGCCGTCAACTCAGAGTTTGGCACAAAAGAAGATTTCAGAGCGCTTGTTGAAACGGCGCACGAATACGACATGAAAGTAATCCTTGACTGGGTCGCTAATCACACCTCATGGGACGCCGTCTGGACAGAGACAAATCCTGAGTTTTACGAGTCCGATGAAAATGGAAATTTTGTGCCGCCCGTAGAAGACTGGGATGACGTAATTCAGCTTGATTTAGACAACCCTGAAATGCAGGAGCAGATGATTCAGGCAATGGAATACTGGGTGGATGAGTTCGGTGTGGACGGATATCGCGCCGATGTTGCCTACATGGTGCCGACCGAATTCTGGATAGAGGCCCGGCAAAGGC
>Ga0306867_1001280_pt1 | contig 11927 bp, 9 predicted proteins | sample AntRauTorckE6831_FD_190432 | JGI IMG/M metagenome (GOLD analysis project Ga0306867, IMG submission 190432) | Saline lake microbial communities from Rauer Islands, Antarctica - Metagenome Torckler E6 #831 (v2) (version 2) | ecosystem: Environmental > Aquatic > Non-marine Saline and Alkaline >... | reverse complement strand
CCAAAGTCTGTACAGGACCGTTGGGCAGTACCTAGCAGTCCCGTTCATTAATTAATTTGTCACGATTGACTGATAATTAATTTATTTCTCCTAATTAATGTAGAGCAAGCCTATGCGACATTGCACGCCAGCAGAACTACTGAAAATGACTTTTACTTAAGGAAGAGTTTTGAAACTCTTCGATAATTTATGGAAGAGTTTTACCAAACTCTGCGCTATTTAAGGAAGAGTAAAACTCTTCCATAAATTATCGAAGAGTTTCAAAACTCTTCCTTAAGTCTTTTAATTATCCTTTCTCATGCATTTTTTCTCGTGCAACTGAAGCAAACCAACACGCCGAACACGAGGTTTTGCCTCTTCCAGACAAGACAAGCTGCCTCATCCAAACAAGACAAGCTACGAGCCGTTGGATCATTCTCCTCTGAATTCACAATATTAGAGTAATTATATGGGACAAGCATGGAAGAGGAGGATGCATTTGAAATCTATACCCCAGACGAGATGCTAGTCCTTGGTCTTCGTCTCCTTGGCTGGACAAGCCGGCAAATCCAGAGAGTCCAGACTGCCACAAATGTCACCAGATTCAGAGCCTTCTTCAATGCACATCCAAGGGTTTGTGCTCAACTATGGGAGGATCTCCAGACGACAGAACTGCAAGAAGCAAATATCATTAGAGCAGGGCGTCGTTCAGTAAAGGAATTCTTCATGGCAATGAATTTTCTAGCTCGCTATCCAACTGAATATCAAAGAGAGGGCTTGTGGAAGGTCTCTAGGAATACACTGCGCAGGAGTGGGTGGCTATACGTCAACTGCATCCGTGCCTTGAAGGCTGAAATAATACAGTGGCCTGATGACAATTTTGGCAGCGATGAATGGGTTGTAGCTTTTGACGGCGTCCACTTTGCCTCTGAGGAGAAAGTCCACCCTACACTCCCAAAAGACCCAGCCATCTTTTCCTACAAGCACAACTGTGCTGGCTTTGTTTACGAATTTGGTGTCGCACTAGCGGAGAGTAAATGTGTCTGGATCAATGGCCCCTTTGATGCTGGAACCTACAACGATGCAAAGATATTCACAGAAGGAGGCCTGTTGGCCAAACTGAAGACTACCAAGAAGAGAGGCATTGCCGATGGTGGGTACAAGGGATACTCCAAGTATGTTAGCACACCCAATTCACACGATTCTGCAGAAGTGGCGCTGTTCAAGCGCAGAGCCAGGCAGAGAAATGAGAAGTACAATGGTGTGCTCAAGACCTTCGACTCTCTATCGAGCCGATTCCGGCACTCAAAAGAACGCCTGCAGAGTTGTGTGGAGGCTGTGGCTGTCATTACAGAGTACAAAATGGAGCTGGGGGAGCCTCTCTACCACATATAGATGATCTATGACTTGGGCCGGCCGGCTCATTTTCATTTTTTGATTTCTCAGATTGAAAGAGCTTATCTCAAATACATGAGGTTGTCTTATCGCAGTTATATGTTGCACCACACCAGTTATATGTTGCACCACACCACTAAGCTAAGTTGGTTGATATAGAATAGGCTTTATTACTAACGTTATTTGTAAGAGGCCGAAATAATTTTCCGTGCTACAGAGAGTGTCATGTTATAGCTCTCTTCCATACAGTAGCTTGTTTTGTCTCGTTCAGCTTTCAGCTCTGTTATTTTCTCAGACGCAGTCTTTGTAGAAGTCCGTCATCTTTGTAATTACTTCTTCTGTTTTCTCCCTTTCCTTACCAGTTGATTCTTCCTTGATGAATGCACGAAGTTTTGCCAAGATATTCTCGTCTTCCATGAATTTCCCAAAGTGCGGTAGTAAATTGCTAAGGCTCTCCACCTCTGCTGTTGACAGCCAATCACACAATTGCTCCTGAACTTGCTTCTGATATTCAATAAAGTTAGTTTCAGGGCCCACCTTCTGAGGCTTATCAACCCATCCTAGAGCCATTGCAAGCTTGATGACATGGATATCACATTCATTTTTGCGGTATGTCAAAGCTTGCTCCTCATAGAGATTGGTGTTGCTTACATCGGCATCGTGCAGAATTGAATGAGTAGCTTTCTTCAGCTGCGTTGCACATGAAGATGGATCACGAGCAATCCCTTCAAGTTCCTGATCACGAGCAATGTCTTCAAGAAGCTTAGCTAGCTCATCTGGCGTAAGCTCATCCAATTTCTTAGGAAGGAACCGATTCGCGACATGCAAAGCATTAACAGCTTTTAAAAGCTCAGCATCAGAAGTGCACTGCTGGGATAGGATAAGAGTCATGATTGCACGCCAGCAACTGGTGTCATCATCAGTGATTCCATCTAGTCTATCCATAGCATCAAACCAGTCAATCCAAAGGAAGCGCTTGGGCTTTAGCTCTGTGACATCGGAGTAGTTGATTCTGACTTGGAGCAAATTCAAGATTTTGATGACTTCCTTCTCTCCTGAAACAAAACTTCTATTGTGGCGGAATATTGCTGAAGCCCTTGTTGCATCGTCATCAAGCTGGTCATCGGTAAGGTCTATAATGAGTGGTTTCTGATTGCGATAGATCCAATGAATAGTATCCTTGGCTTTTCTAGTTTTGAGTCTAGCGATGATACTTCTCTGTTTCTTCTCTGCAGCACCGATAACATCTACAGCTTTTCTCTTGGTTGCAGCTTCCTTTTGGGCTTTTTCGGCTTGGACTTTTTCGGCTCGGACTTTGTCAGCTTCAGCTTTGTCGGCTTCAGCTTTGTCAGCCGTGGCTTTGTCGGCTTCAGCTTTGTCGGCCGTGGCTTTGTCCTCTTTGGCTTTGTCCGCTTTGGCTTTGTCGGCTTTGGCTTTGTCCGCTTTGGCTTTGTCAGCTTCGGCTTTGTCAGCTTCAGCTTTCTTTGTGGCAGCGTCTTCGTTGTCGTCTTCGTTGTCGTCTTCGTTGTCTTCGTGTTCCGATCTGAGCTCCGATGCCTTGAGTTTGGCACTTGTGGCCTTGCCTTTGGCTAGTCTTGCGTTCAAATCTTTTGCCTCCGCTTTCTTTGCAGCTGCCTTTGCCAAATCTTGGGTTTCCTTGACTGCATATTGGGCTTGCACTAGAGCGTGTTGCATGTCTTCGGCTTTCTTTCGCGAGAGCTCATTTGTTGGGTCGCTCTCTGCATCATTTTTGGCTTCGTTTGCCTGGGCTGTGGCGAGCCCTACTCCTTCTTCGGCTTTTGCTGCCTTCTTTGCTGCTTCTTCTGCCTCGTTCTGAGCTGTTGTTGCCTCATTCTGAGCTGTTGTTGCCTCGTTCTGAGCTTTTGTTGCCTCGTTCTCTGCTCGCACCAGTTGATCACCATTTCGAGTGTTGGTTGTTGAGTTATTTTGAGTGTTGGTTGTTGAGTTATTTTGAGTGTTGGTTGTTGAGTTATTTTGAGTGTTGGTCGTTTCGTCACCTTCATCATCATTTTGATCTTTTGGCGGTGCCTGTGGGAACCAGAGTCCCGCTGCTTTAAAGCCCTTGTGTTTCACAACGTCGTCCATGCGCTTGTCGATATTCTTATAGCCTGAAAAGAACGTGCGAATTTCCTCCAGAGAAGGGTGGTGCTTTTCCTTTCCCCCATCCTCAGTCTGTGGCTTTTCCCAAATGAATAAAGTATAGTGCACTGCTATCTTCTTCATTTTTGTGATGTGTTGCATGAAAGTGGTATACGCCATAAAGTTCTTTTCCGTGTCTTCCAGTTTCAGCGTAGCAAAATCTTCTACAAAGCCATCCCAATGATTCAACATGTATTCATATTTTTTCTGCATATTGTCTTTCTTTGTGCACTTCGTCAATCTATAAGTAACAGGGCGACCATTTTCTATATCGTCATTCACTTTGGTCGTGAGCTTTTGAATTTCCTTGTATGGCATGATGAGGGATTCCACTTGTTTAGACAGGGGCTTCTTTTTGTTGCTCTCACGAAGCACTATATAGAGGGTAGCTGCCTCAATAAGTTTGGTGATCTTATCTTTTGGTTTCTTCTTCTTTCCGACTCCAATTTGAACATCGCGGAATAGGAGCAATACATTTAGATCGAGACCCCGTGGTTCCTCGTCGTCGCTCTCGATGACGACAGGCCCTTCGTAATCAGGGACGAATTGGAGATTGGGATCAGGAGCAGGATCCGTCATGGTATTGCTTATTCTTTGCTTTGAAATGTGCTGCTTTGTTGTTTTATATTGCTTCTTTGTTTTGAAATACGCTGCTTTCTTTTTTATGAGCTCTGACAAAAATGCATCTTGTCTGTTTTCGTGGTTTTGCAAATCGTGGCTGAAATCGTGGCTGTTCCAATCGTGTCACGTTGGGAAGATATCCCATGAGGAAACAATATAAATGTAGTGGGAACACACAAATATAATTTGTGAGTGGAGTAGCCAACCGTTGTGGAGTATCGTGTTGGGCCACGCTGGAAACAATATAGATTGGAAAAACACCAAAATTGCGCTCGCAACAGATCATGTTGTCAATTTGTGAATGGATCTGCAACCGTGGTGGCTCGCCCGGCTCATTTTCAAAAAAGATTTTCTCAGATTGAGTTTGGTGGACGCTGGAGGTCCGGCCAAAAAGTAACATGATGCCAATCAGCGGAGCGGCGTTACGGTTAAGGTCTGCCAATGCGAGGCCTCTTCATTCCCTAGTTCCGGCTCGTCTACACCGATGGGAGCCTTCATTCCCTAGTTCCGGCTCGGAGCGAGTTCCAATGCTAGAGGCTACTTCATTCCCTAGTTCCGGCTCGTCTACACCGATGGGAGCCTTCATTCCCTAGTTCCGGCTCGTAGCGAGTTCCAATGCTAGAGGCTACTTCATTCCCTAGTTCCGGCTCACCTGCTTTTTCCTTAGAGGTGGGCTCATTGTTATTTTGCTATTTTGTGGCAATGAAAGTCAAAATAGAAGAAGACGATATCAAAAAAGAAGAAGACAATGACTTGCTCAAGTGGCACACTGTTGCTGGTCTTCCTAAAATAGAGTTCAGTTTTGAACAATCCCCCTGGTACCTCCGTGATGAATTCATTGACGAATTAGTAGGGCCCTCCGCCCTGAAGGCATACGTTGATGAAGTGAGTAAGGCGGAGAAGCTAAAGAAAGACTCCACAGCAAGTGACAGTAAAAGAAATAAAAAAAGGAAGGATTGTGAGGCAACATTGGTATCAAAGCTTCAAGACACACCAACAACAGCTAAGGAGATTATTGGACCTCTGGCAGACGCAACTGAACAAAAGAGGAGGACAGATTTCATTGACTGGCGTAAATTTAGGTGTGACTACCCTAACATCTCTAACAACGAGATAAAAAAGATGCAGCGCAAGTGTTGGGAACTTCATCGGACATTTATAAGGAGAGCTCGGAAACATGCTTACGGACTGTCCACTAGAGGTGTTTTGATGGGGACTGTTCCTTTTCAGGAGGGGACCCTGAAGCATCTACCTGATGCGAGACTTGCTTTTGTCCCTATGGCAGCATTGGAAAATATTTCATCAAAGAATCAGGAGCGATTGGAAGAACTAGACAACAAACTCATTGTGAGGCTGCGTGGCGGAGGGTTAGATGCGCGAGACTCAAATAGAGGCCACTCGCTCGGACACACAGCTGTTAGTGGTGGAGGTCATGCCAATAGGGCTTTGGGAATTTCAGGGACCTACCACATGAACAAGCATCTGCATAACACCAGAAGCAATGATAGTACCCTCAGGAGTGGAGCTGCTAGAATGAGGGGAGGTGGAGATGAAGAGGAGGAGGAAGCAGTGGAGTGGTTGGAGAAAGGAGACGATCTGCAGCAAGAAGTGCTGGATGTCATCTGTGACATTGTTTTGGAAGCCTATGGCCATTGCAGCTGGTTCCGGCAAGTGCAGGCAAAGTACAGGGACATTCCAAGTGATAGGTTCCTGCCAGGTAGACGGATCCCAGCAACACACATCTGGTACACCAGGGATCCCAAATCTTACCATGTTCACACCGACATCAACACACAGCCACCAGCTTTTGTCATGTGCCCCAAAACCTATGATGGTGGTGATTTACTGGTGTGGGACCCTTACAAAGAACATGTCTTGCGTGCCAAGTTGCCCAAGGGCAAAATATTGGGAGGAGCTTGGGCCCAGCACCCACACTGCAATACTTATGTTGCCAAGAAAGAAGACAGGCATTCCTTTGTCATTTATATTGACAATCGCATGCTCAGTAAGTCCTACAAAACAGCAGATGAGTGCAGTGCTATTAAGGCGCAGCATGGCAAGTGAACTTGTCGTAACCAAGCCGGACAAGAGTAGTTTGTTTGGCCGGCTCGTTATTGATTTCAGTATTTTTCATATTATCTCATCGGCCGGTCCTCGTCCTCGTCTTCTGCATCGCCTGTCTCAACTAGCCTCCCTTCACCATCTACTACCTCGATGGCTTCATCGTCCACCTCAACCACGTCATCGGCATCTTCTTCTAAGCTATCAGCGTCAAACTTGATGTCGCCTTTCTTCTTCCTTTCTTTGATTGTATAATACTGCCACTTTCGAAGGCGAATCTCTTGGTAGATGTGGTCTCGGAAGACTTTCAATGGGTAGTCTTTGTAGCTGTTCCTGCTTTCTCCTTCATCCTCCCATAACTCTTTTGGTAGCTTTCCAACATGGTATTGCTCCTGGATGTCTTTCTTCAACTGGGCTTGAGCAATGGAGCCCTCCCAACGTGGCTCCCCCCTTTGATTCATGGCCTCCACTGGATGGCTCTGCCGGTAATTGTCAAATGAAGCTTGATCATGAGTGGCCCTATCAGCTTTTTTAATAAAATCTTTCTGCACTGCACCAAGTCGCCTGGTGAATGCCTCGTCATATTTCATGCCAGCAATGCCACCGAAATCTGGGTGTTGAGCACAGAGGTCATCCCAATACTTACGAGGCCCAAGGCCACCGTCCGTTTTTGAATATTCAACGGGAATGCTCCCATCTTTGAACCACTTCTTCAGCCACTGCTTTGCTCTGCTCTTCTCCCACGGTTCCCATGGTGGTTTAACCTTCTTTTTGTCCTTTGCTTGCTCTTCTTTTTGTTCCTCCGTTTGCTTCTTCTTTGATCGGGGCATCATATAAAGTGTGGGTATGAACAAGAACAACAAAGAGAACGAGTAACACAGTTTTTTTTAGGCACGGCCACCTTTACTTAGCACACGTACTCAGTACCCGATTACTACGAGTAAGTCTACATAAACCTCGTAGTCGTAGCCTATCGTAGCTGCGGTAGGCAGCCTCCCACCGACATGACATGTGTGTGACGACCGTCGTGCTTCCCTGTTCTTTTTCAGCACTTCAGCAGACACTACGACCAAAAGATATACTCCTCTTAGCATGGCCTTTTCACAAATTATGAGTTCTACTGTGAGCTTATCTTGTTGCTACCCTCTTAGAAGTCTGTGTGCGTGGCACTTTGCAGTTTGGTCAAACAGTCCAAGTTTGTTCTCAGTGATAAACACGGCTTTTGCGGGAAGCTTCGTTTTCCCTTTCCAACACACAACCTCTCACAATGCCAACACAGACAAGGGGAGCAAAAGCGAAAGGAAACAGCAGCGCATCTCTTCCTCCCAAGTCTCCAGGCAAGAGAGGTAAGAAGACAGCAGCGCAATGCAAGACTAGTGCCTCTGACAATAATAGTCTTGGCTACAGCAGCGACGAAGTTGTGGATTTCTCAGACGCTGAGGCCTCCACTCCAGTGACTCCCTCTCAGAGCGTTGCCAGCGGTGCTTCTGCAAGTCGAGAGAGACTTCCACTGAATATCGAGAAGCAGCTGATTTCAGATATTGAAGCTGCTGGTGGAATTGCATTTTTTGATCTAGGAAAGACTCAAGGCTTACGTATTTTACTTGATTCTACAGGTAGAGCAGATTACGGAAAGGTTGGCGACAAGATCAGAGTGAAAATTGGTCGCCGAGTGCATTATTTCAAGACGAACACTGAAGTTTACAGAAAACAACGCCAAAAGCTCAACGTTGAGCCTGTGGTACTATCTGTGCAACAACTTCGAGACCAACAAGGTTTGCAGCAGCCACAAGTAACTTCGTCGGAAGACCAGCAGTACGTGTCTGATTTGGACGACGAATCTGTGGCATCCGTCAAGAAGACTCCTAAGAAGAAAGCCCAAGCTTCTGCTACCAAAGCAAAGTCTTCTTCCAAGAAAGCACAAGTTGACTTCACTACGTACCGAAACCCTCAAGGTGACCCAAGTGACGACGACTCGACTCAGCGGAAGGGAAGTACCATGAGTGTCGACAAGAATGACAGCGGTGACCAGAGCGGCACATTCCTGGGTAGGGACTATGATGCTAAGATCATTGTGACTGGCACACACTTCAAGCACCCTCCTTTCAAGGTGGAAAGATTTGAACAGGAGGAAGTGGAGGATTCCACCACTGGCAGAATTGACTTTGTCAATGGCTATGGCATCACTTTCACCCACCTGGTGCGGAAGGACTGGTTGGATGGTCTTGTCAAGGCTGAGTTGCTCGGATCTCATCGTGTCCTTGTGACTGTACCTTCGGTGCCATTCCCTTTTCGTGAGAGATACAGTGGTGCTTATAAGCAGCCAGCTGAGAACTTGAAGTCTATTCCTGCCAAGCTAGTTGACGAGCACACGGTGGACAATGCCTTGTCTTCTCAGATGAAAGGGGAGCGCGCAGAAGGGATCACTTTCAAGTTCCTTTTCGAGTTTCCCTCTGCACTGTCCATGGAAGTCTGGAATACACTTCCTGCAGGTGATAAAGACCCAAAGATGCTTGAGGATCGCATCATCAAAGGAGGGTACAAGACTATCAAAGCTGATCAGCCATTTGTCTTTGAGACTGCTACTTGGGTAGTGTGCATTGCTGGGTCAAGACGCCCGAAGAAGAATCCAAAGACTCTGGGCAAGGGCAAGATGGCAACAGAGGTTGATAAAGCATTCACTGGCCTCAATCTTGATGATGACTTTGATGGGGAGGAGGATGGTATGGAGAACTAAACTGGGATTACAACTTTGAGCTTATTACGACTGTGTGTAGCTTCTAACTACTAGCGTTTGAATTATTTGTGACTTCTATTGTTTAGGCAAAGTCCAGTCCTCAGCAAAGCCTGATCATTATCCCAGTATGGACACTGATGATGAGTATCTTGCTGCAGAACAAGAGCAGAGGGATGATTGGTCTTCGTTTGTGCGGGATGCACTGAGGAACGGCTATTCTATGCCAACCACAACTGCTTATGACGACTTTACTCAAAAAGAGCGTGACAGCTTAGTGTCTGACGTGGAGGAGTGGAAGAAGAGGCAGCAGAGGAAGGAGAGAGAAGAGACGGAGCGGAAGCAGCAGGAGGTAGTGGATAAGTTTCACGCTGAGCAAACTTGCACGAAAGTAGAATCTTTCAATAGCGAGCACTTCGAGGCTAGCCGACTGGGTTACCCTTCCATGCCAAGAAGTCGGCATTTCCATGACCTGACTGCTGAGGAAGTCCATGCTTTCAAAAACGGCTTCAATCATTGGCGAGTTGCCAGAAGCAAAATGCTGATGGTTGCGACGGAAGCAAAGGAAGCTGGCTATGGAATTCCTGATAACTTTACGGGCTTGACTATGGAGCAGCAGGGGTCCGTTATTGCTAGCTACAAGCACTGGAAGGAAGAGCGGCAGCAACAGATAAAAACATTTGTCGCGGCAGCATCAGAGGCGGGATTCCAGCTCGATGACAATGTAGCTGACTTGACTTATGCTGAGCAGGAAAGCCTTTACTCGCAGTTCGAAGAGTGGAATCGGGCTAGAGAGGAAGGAACACTGACCATTGCCCCTCTGATTCCATTGCCTTCAGCAGGTGAGACTCTGAACAAAGCTACCAGGGAGGCGGAAGACAACAGAAGGGCTGGCTTCAAGACTACTGTGGATAGTGAGGCAACTCGCCAAGGCAGAGCTGTCGCCCAGGGAGCTAGAGGCACGGCCAAAAGAGAAGCAAAGCTGAAGTCCCTCCGAGCCACTGATAAGAACCAGCTTACCTCGGATGGGGGAAGCGCAGCTCCGCAACCACCTGTCAGGCGTACTAGTAGCCGCGCCCGAAGACCCAGTCAGAAAAAAATGGATTCCCATGGTGAGCCACAACTCCATTCTGTGGATTCTTTTGATGCCAAAGTTGACCATTTGACTAACGAATTCCATGATGATATCGTGGCTCCTTGGGAACAGCTTCTCTCTAACTTAGACAGCAATGCCGGAAAAGAGGGATTTAGCTCGTAGGTGGATGGTGGAGGCAACAAGAAGTACTAGGAAAGTGCAAGGGCACATGGGGTACAAGGAAGAGAACAAGAGTAGCAAGGAAGGAAGGAGACACTACAGGATACATATACATATAGAACACGGTACTATTTTAAGATAATCTGAAAAAATATTCTGAAAAAATGGAAATCAATAATGAGCCGGCCGGCCACTTCGCACCAATATCTCGTTGAGCGTTGGGATAAGTTAATATTAGGGCACTTTCAACACAAACAAGTATTATAATGGTAGTATTAGCTAGCTAGCATGGTGCCTGTGCGATAAGCTACATGGCACTTTTGCAATAAGCTAGAGCTGGTGGCTGTGGAGCCAATCAATTCCGGAAAGATACTATAGCGTATTGTCCGGCTGGCAGCGACCTTTCTTGGGTGGTGGAGGTTTACGCTTTCCTGATTCAGATCGCAACACAGCATCCTCCATGTCCTTGAACCTGTTGTGGAAGAAAATCTCTGGCCCATCCTCGGTAAAGACCAAATGCTCCTTGAGATAGTCCGAAGCAGCTTGAGACCCTGTCATTAGATGAATCTGTGGCTTGAGAAGAAAGGGTCCTGCAGAGTCATTGCCATCCTCATTTGCCTTCTGCTCCGTATAGACAAACATACCAGTATTGACCCATGGAAGGACAGCCTCATTCTTAGCTAGTAGCTTGAGTGCATTAGTGGCGTTCTCAGAATTATAATCATCTGAGCGAGTCAATGGTGTAGAGAGAACTTGGGCCCGCTTAATGTTATTTTCAGCTCCCTTGAGCCTGAGACGAACCTTGTTATCCATTTGCTGCCTCCAGTTAGTGGGTCTGGTTCCTGCCAAACGTGGCTCCCATTTTCTCTTCTTCTTGGGAGATTCGTCATCGTCATCGTCGTCGTCATTGTTGTTGTCGTTGTCATCATCGTCCTTGTCTGCAGCACTCTTGTTCCTTTTTTTGTTGGCTGCCTTGGCTGCTTTCTTTTTGGATGGCAACGGCGGCTCTTTCTCTTCTTCTTCCTCGTCGGTAGGGGCATTGTCTGGTTTCCACACATCATCATCATCAGAATCATTCTTGTTGCTGCTCTTGTCACTGCTGTAATTTTTCATTTCTTGCTCTTGTTGTTCTCGCAGTGCTCTATGTTTTTTTGCAGATGGGGAGAAATATCCGCGAGAACCAATTACACAGGGGCGACGGCCACGAGGACGACCTGCTGATACAGCTTTTTTCTTCTGTTGGCCACCAGATGGGGCAAGAGTTGTTTTATCCGATAAAGGGGCCATGGTAAGGCAATTGCTTTCAAGATTGTGGCTAACTGTGTCAACAACAAGCTTCTTGTTTCCACGGTGAGCTTCATGGTATATTGTATGTGCGTTGTATATTGAGGGTGGGTTGTATATTGAGCGTGGAACATATATGGAAGAGTTTGTTGTTATGGAAGAGTTTTGAAACTCTTCGATAATTTATGGAAGAGTTTTACCAAACTCTGCGCTATTTAAGGTAGAGTAAAACTCTTACATAAATTATCGTAGAGTTTCAAAACTCTTCCCTAAGTATCGCATGATTTTCATGGATGCACGCGTGCCAGACCCAGTCTTGGAGCCCGCATGGCTATCAAAATTCAACTCTAAATAATTTAAGTTATTTAGAGTTCAACGGTTAACAATTTAATATGTGACATGGTTACTTATTGCCCAACGGTCCTGGCGGAAGATAGT
>Ga0306867_1001273_pt1 | contig 11961 bp, 8 predicted proteins | sample AntRauTorckE6831_FD_190432 | JGI IMG/M metagenome (GOLD analysis project Ga0306867, IMG submission 190432) | Saline lake microbial communities from Rauer Islands, Antarctica - Metagenome Torckler E6 #831 (v2) (version 2) | ecosystem: Environmental > Aquatic > Non-marine Saline and Alkaline >... | reverse complement strand
CTCCCGCCATCGAACATGGGACAGTATTGTTTGAATAATTCACCCTCGTAACCTTCACTTTCAATTCGATCGATCAGCATTTCGGAGATCATTTTGAATTCAGCCCGCAGCTCTTCGATGTCACTGAAGTTATCTTCAGTAAATACCTCAATATAAGCTTGAGCAGATTCAAAATCATCGTTGGACAGGGCTTTTCTGAGCTTTAAATATTCTGGAATCAGGTTTTCCAAATCTCTTTTTATTACGGCATCTGAATGTCCTTCATGATCTGCTGCATTTTCGTTCTGCTGATATTCAGAACGGTCTTCATTTCCGTTTTCACCCATTTCTTCCTCGCCCATATCCATACCACCATGATCATGACCGGCACGGTTAGCCCCGGTTCCCGGCTCACGGTTCATCATGCTAAGCTTATCGGAAAGCTGGGCGGCGGCATCAATTTTGAAGGTACCATTGGTTACTACCTGTTCGCCCTTTTCCAATCCGGATACGATTATATAATCATTACCGGCACGCATTCCCAGCTCTACCTCCCGGCCTTCAAATGCCGGGTTTCCATCTTGAGAAACATCCACAAAAACAATGGAACGCTTACCGGTCCACATTACAGCCGATCTGGGAACCAGCAATTTCTCATTTTGGGTTGAGCCCGAAGAAATTTCACCTTCGGCGAACATCCCGGGTTTCATCCGATTGTTTGGATTACTTGTGTTTAGGCGCACCTTTACGGTTCGTGAAGCATCGTTTAAAAACGGCTCGATGAAGTTCACTTCTCCTCTAAATGACTCACTCCCCAGTGATGAAACGTTAAATGTAACGTCATCTCCTTTTGAAAGACCGGATACTGCCGACTCATACGCTTCAAATTCAACCCACACGGAAGAGAGGTCAGCTATTCGGTACATTACCGAGCCTTCCCTGATATGGTCTTCTCTGGAGATGCTGATCTCCGATACAAAACCACTGACGGGGGCAAAGAAATCAAGCTCCTCCATTACTTCTCCTGATTCCACGATTGCATCAATAGTCTCTTCCGGAAATTCCCACAACATTAGTTTTCTTCGGGCCGACTCATACAATCTCGGGTTTTGTTCTTTAAACCGGGCTGTTTCCAAAAGTTCTCGTTGAGCGGTGATCAGTTCCGGAGAATAGATGGATGCCAGCCGCTGTCCTTTGCGCACATAATCACCGGTATAATCCACATATAACTCTCGAACCCGGCCCGGGAAATGAGCCGTTACATTCGAAACCAGATTTTGATTTACGGCCACTTTTCCGGGCAGATGAATTTTCTGAACAGGAATCTCTTCACGAACGTTAGAAGTTTGAACCTCTGCAAGGGCCATAGCTGCCCGGGATATTCTTACGGCATTCGGGTTTTGGGCTGACCCTTCTTCCTCACTCAGCTCATTAGCCGGGATGAGCTCCATCCCGCAAATGGGACAATTTCCGGGCTCATTTTCGCGCACCTGTGGATGCATACTGCAGGTGTACACCACATTACCTGCCTCATCGGTATGTGTTTCTGTAATGTGTTCCTCTAAAGAGTGTGGTTCTGATGTCCCTCCAAAAAAGAGGTAGCCGAGCAGTAACCCACCGAGAATAAGTGCCGAGTAAATAAGTATGTTTTTCGTTTTCATAGATTTTATTATTTAGTCCTGAGTCTTGAGTCCTAAGTATTGAGTATTGAGTAGATTCTTTTCACTACTCCAGACTCAGATCTCACGACTATTTATTTGGGTTGATATTGTGTTTTCCACTCAGATATTCGATGAATGCCGTAGCTTTATGCTGATCAGTTTCAGCCTGAATGCGTTTGAGCTGATATTCCAGCTGTCTGCGCTGCATCCGCAGGATCTCCTCGAAATCCGAGCTGTCGGTAGAATAGGCATCCATCATAATGTTGATGGCCTGAGTGATGCGCTGAATCTGTGTTTCATTGAAGAGTTTGAATCTTCGACGGGCATCTTCGTAATCCCGAAGTGATGCATCCAGTTCGGTTTCCAGCGAGTTCTCATTGGCAGCAATTTGGTATTGTATATCCTGAATATTTCGCTCGGCTTGCTGAACCCGGGCATTGTTCTTTTTCCCAAAGATGGGAATCCTGAAACCAGCCATGACCATAAGCGCATCTTCACCACTGTTCGTCACATTTGGCATGTCGGTCTCACCGGTAAAGATATAATCCACTCCAAGTTTAATGTCCGGCCTGTTTCGTTTCACCGCCAGTGATCTCATTTTTGTTGAAGAGGCCTCCTGATATCGAAGACGGTTAAGCCTTGGGTTTTGCTGCTGAATTTGTACCAACAGCTCTTCTCGCGTCTTAATGACACTGTTTTTTAATGAATCCGGTAGTGTAATCGTTGTATCTCCATCCCGGTTCAGTAACTCATTCATTCTCTGAATCAAGACCTTCCGGTTATCTTTCAACAGCTCGATCTGAATGTTTAGATCTTCCTCTTCAATTTGAGCGCGCAACACATCCACTTGCGTAGCCCGATCGGTTTCGTATCGTGCCAGGCTTAATTCTACCAGGGAACTGAGGATCGCCTGGTTTTCTTCAGCAATGCGAATGCTTCCATCCAATTCATAAAGCTCCAGAATGGTCTGTTCCACCTGCAGAAAATTGCGGTTACGGCTTTCCTGAAAGGATTCGAACATTGCTTTTGCTCGTAACTCAGAAGCTGAACGCTGATCCTTTAGTGAGCCAAACCATGGAAGCATTTGAGAAACAGAGATGCGTCCTTGCTGTGGACCAACTCTGGTCTCAATAGGTTTGATGAAATACGAAAATGAAACTTCAGGATCGGGCAGTGCCCCGGTAATGGGGCTTTCTTCCAAAGCTGATAAATACTGCTGATATTTCGCTTTCAGCCCCGGGTTGTTTTTGGCTGCTTCTTGTTGATACCCGGCAATGGTTTGGGCCTGAGCCGTAATTGATATCAGGGTTAGTGCCAACAGTGGAACTAACCAAAGAGGACGCAGATATTTCGCAACGTTAGCTAAGGTATTTTTTGAATGCAGATTATCGATCCATGCATACTGAGTTTGAATCGAGCTCTTAAATGTCTCTCCTTGAAGAGTGATCAACAAATCAGTTGTTCCTGATTTATTGTGAGAGGTGTTGGTGCAATGGGCAAATCCCTTAAGTTTGAAACTAAATTGCTCCCGACGCCCTCCGCCTTCCCCGAGTGAGGACTTTCTTTCCTGCTCGTTCAAATTTCTGACCTCGATGTTCCCTGTTCTATATTTTTTTCTCATTACAGACTACGTTTCATTTTAAATTCTTTCCACATGTAATACAGCACCGGGATCACCAGCAGTGTGATGATCTGTAAAAACATCCCGCCTACACTGGGAATTGCCATTGGCACCATAATATCGGCACCGCGCCCGGTAGATGTGAGGACGGGCAGCAGGGCAAGGATGGTAGTGGCGGTGGTCATTAAAGTCGGACGTATTCGACGGGTGCTTGCTTCTATCACCACCTCTCTTAATTCTGCAGAGGTCTTTGGTTTTTTTCGATCAAAAAGCTGATCGAGGTAGGTGGCCATAACAACTCCCCCATCAGCGGCAATGCCGAATAGGGCAATAAATCCGACCCAAACGGCCACACTCAAATTCACGGTTCCCATCTGGAAGAGATCACGAAGATTTTGTCCGAATAGGTCAACGTTCAGAAACCATCCTTGTCCATAAAGCCAGACCAATAGAAAACCACCTGCCCATGCCACAAATATGCTGCTAAAGATCATGGAAGTGGTAGCCACTGAACGGAACTGGAAATACAAAATCAGGAAAATGATAGCCAGGGCAATGGGCAAAATGATGCTCAGTCGTTTTTCAGCCCGCACCTGATTTTCATAATTCCCGGCAAATTCAAAATTGATTCCGGCCGGCACTGATAGTTCACCTGAATCGATACGCTCCTGAATTTCACGCCGGGCATTTTCCACGACTTCCACTTCGGCGTAACCATCTACTTTGTCAAAAATTACATATCCCACCATGAACGTATCTTCACTTTTGATGGCCTGTGGTCCCTGCCGGTATTTGATTTCAGCAAGCTGACTCAATGGCACTTCCGTTCCGGTTTTAGTTGGCACCAATAACTTGCCTAATGCTTCCGGACTATCACGTAGCTCCCGCGCAAAACGCACGCGAATGGGATAGCGCTCGCGACCTTCTACCGAAGTAGACACCGCCATCCCCCCCACGCCCACTGCCATAAACTGCTGAGCATCCTGAATGGAAAGCCCATAACGGGCCAGCTGTTGCCGGTTCCAATCCACTTCCAGATAGGGTTTTCCAACAATGCGCTCGGCAAATACGGAGGAGGTTTTAACGCCTTCAGCTTCTCGAAGCACCTCTTCCAGTTCCAGCCCAAAACGCTCAATCTCATCTAAATCGTCCCCTTTTACTTTCATGCCCATTGGGGCTCTCATGCCCGATTGCAGCATTACCAGACGAGTTTCTATGGGTTGAAGTTTGGGAGCAGAAGTAGTTCCGGGAATGCGGGAAACGGAGACAATTTCATCCCAGATATCATCCGGTGATTGAATATGATCTCTCCATTGCCGATAGTAATCTCCATCAGTATCGGGAATGGGATCTCCGTTTTCATCTTCCACAAAGGTACCTGAATCATCTACCTGAAAGCGCACCCGGCGTCCGCTTTCATCCGTTTTGTATTCTGATTTATAGAGGATGACGTTCTCGAACATGGACACCGGGGCAGGATCAAGGGCTGATTCGGTTCGACCCATTTTTCCGACGACAGTTTCAACTTCGGGAATAGCATTCACGGCCATATCAATCTTCCGCATTACATCTTCGGCTTCTTCCACTCCGGCGTGCGGCATGGTGGTGGGCATCAGCAGGAATGCGCCTTCATCGAGGGCGGGCATAAATTCCTCACCCAGTCCCGGGAAGGCTTCGGAGGATGAAACCCATACTGTAGTATCCCGGATATCTACGCCGATCACATCAAAACTTTTAGCTACGAAACCGAAGGTAGTGGCAAAGCTCAGCCAAATCATCACCCCAATTAACACAAATGCAGATGGAATGGCGAGGAAGGTCTTCTTATGATCAAGACACCAGCCGATGATGGGTTGGTAATATTTGATGATGAGCCAGAAGGCGGTCAGGATCAGCGCGATCAATATCACAATGAAGATCAGATTTCCGAAAAAAGAGACTGACGGCCCAAACGGCAGCCAGTATTCGGTCAACAACCAGGTAACTACCACTACGGACAGGGCGTTGTTCAAAAAAGGAATTCGCTGTTGGTAGCTATCAACCAAAAAGTACCCGGCGCCGTTGATCAGTCCAAATCCTAAGATCAAAAACCCGCCCCAGCCGGAAATGGTGAACATAGCTATCAGTCCCACGATCACTAACAATCCGTTCCAGCCCAGCTTGAGTTTACGATTGCTGAATTTCAGCCCAAAAAACCAGTGGGCAAATGGCGGAATTAACGTTATAGCGATGATAATGGAGGCGATCAAAGCGAAGGTCTTGGTGTAGGCCAGCGGCTTAAATAGTTTACCTTCGGCGGCTATCATAGTGAAGACAGGCAGAAAACTCACAATGGTGGTGGTGATGGCGGTGAGAACAGCACCGGCTACTTCAACCGTGGCGTTATAAATCACTTCTAAAAGCGACTCCTCTTCATCCATTTCCTCCATATGCCGGAGCATATTTTCAGAAAGGATCACCCCCATATCTACGATGGTTCCAATGGCGATGGCAATCCCGGAAAGCGCCACGATGTTGGCATCTACCCCGAAGTACTTCATCGCAATAAAAGTCATGAGTACGGCAATGGGCAGCATGGCGGAAATCAAAATCGAAGTCCGCAGGTTCATGACCATAACCACGATTACAATAATCGTAATGAGGATTTGCAGAGATAAGGCCTCTTCAAGAGTCCCCAGCGTTTCGCCAATCAGCGTGGATCGATCGTAAAAAGGGACAATAGTGACTTTAGATTCTGTGCCGTCATCCAGGGTTTTGGAAGGAAGTCCGGCTGAAATTTCAGCAATTTTTGCCTTCACATTGTCGATCACTAACTGAGGATTGGCTCCTTGTCGGGCTACCACTACGCCACCGACGGCCTCGGCACCGGCTTTATCCAATGCGCCACGCCGCGGGGCCGGACCCATACTTACAAATCCCACATCCTGAATACGAACCGGCGTATTATTCACCACTTTTACCACGGCTGATTCCAGATCTTCCAGGCTTTCAATGTAGCCCAGTCCGCGAACCAAATACTCGACACTGTTCATCTCGATGGTGCGGGCCCCGGTTTCTGCGTTAGCCTTTCGCACGGCATCAATAACTTCAGGCAGGGTGACCCCATAGGTTTTTAGTTTATTTGGATCTACATCCACCTGGTACTCTTTCACATAGCCGCCGATGGAAGCGACCTCAGCCACACCCTGTGCACCGGAAAGTCCGTATTTCACATAGAAATCCTGAAGGGATCGCAACTCCTGCGGATCCCAGCCGCCCGCAGGATTTCCATTTTCATCCCGACCCTCAAGAGTGTACCAAAAAATCTGTCCCAGTGCCGTGGCATCCGGGCCAAGGGCAGGCTTAGCCGTTTCCGGCAAAGTACCTGATGGCAGGGAATTCAGTTTTTCCAAAATCCGCGAGCGACTCCAGTAAAACTCCACATCCTCTTCAAAAATTACGTAAATGCTGGAAATTCCGGTCATCGAGGTACTCCGGACTGTTTTTACCCCGGGAACCGTCAATAACTGTGTGGTTAGCGGGTAAGTAATCTGATCCTCAATATCTTGCGGGGATTGCCCCTCCCATTCGGTATATACGATCTGCTGGTTCTCGCCGAGATCAGGGATGGCGTCCACCGGAACGGGGTCACGAGGAAGAAAGTCCAGGTTCCAGTTAAATGGGGCGACTGTTAGTCCCCAGCCCGCCATGATCAGCAAAAGCAGGACGGCAATTAGTTTATTTTCCAGGAAAAACCGGATGGTTTTATTTAGCATGGGTTATTTGTAATTAGGAATTGGTACGTGGTAAGTGGGGCTTTGTCCAAACCTCTGATTCCAAATATTTAGAGGCTGTCCAAAAAGTATTTTGCCTGGTAAACCGCTTAAATAATTCAGGAATTTTTTTCTGACTCACCCTATTTTCCTCTGTATCTAATAGAGAGGGATTTACAGTCTAAATTATTTAAGCTTAGCAACTTACTATGTTCCTTATTGGACAGCCTTAATCCATCAAACGGGCAATCCGCCATATGGAATCAGGGCTAAGATGTACCAATCCCTAAATCAGAAAGGAGTCGTTGACTAAAAAGATGGGAGGCGGTGAATAAGCTTTATGAACCGGTATCGGTGACTGAAGAGCAGTTGTTATACCGGGTAAGTCTTGGTTGGAATATAAAATGACTCTGATTAGCTGAAGGACAGGTTTTTTATCCTTCTTCTGCAGCTGCATTTTGGTTGTGAGTGGAGCATTGTCTACAGAGCAGGCGCATGCTAAACCAAGATCGTATGCCTGATGATGTGTTCTGTCTATATTTGCCTGAGCCGACATGTTTCCGGCCATTGGGCAATCCTCACCATGGTCGGCCATGTTGTGGGTTGCGGGCTGATGCATTTCGTGATCTGTATCGCACATCTCGTGGGACATTGCATGCAGGCCGGTCGGCACAGCAATTCCTGCGAGGATACTCAAACTGAGCAGCAGTGCAATAACCTGATATGTCTTTGATTGAATCACGATACTAAATTACGATTTTTCCGTTCATTCTAAAAGCCTGAGTTCGATTAAAAAAACGAATGCAGAAGTCTTCCGTCGGCTGACGGAGAGATATTCCCCAGGGGATGCCTTCGGCGAGAGGGGTGTTCATCGGGTTTATTCAAAATTCTGATGAACATCCCCCATTCCCCCTTTTATGAGGGGGGACTTTCAGTAACTTAATTTATTAATCGAACTCAGGTTAAAAGCCTTCTATTATTCATCTCTGAAAAACCAGGCTGTTCAGGTGCCGCTTCTTAACGGCTGATCATATCGTAAATGATTCAACATGTGATATGTGTAAGATTATCCCACTTTAGTATAATGCACTCTATTTGAAATAGAGTGATATTATATTGCAACTTCATATCATCAGTTGCTGTTCAAAACCTTAAATGATCTACTATGTCTAAAGATAAAAATGTTAAAGATAAAGCAGATAAAAAGGCACCTGCCAAAACGTTAAAGGAAAAACGATTGGCGAAAGATGAGAAACGCAAAGAGAAAGGTAATCACGAGTAAACCGTTTATTTTTCTTTCTCATCTGGTCTAAAGAGAGTATCTGGATTAATGTGACTACCGTACGAAAGGCGCTACTTGGACTGACCGAATTTAGTATCCACTTTTATGCCGATGGACTGACGCGATATTTCGCCGTCGGGGCGCCAACCCGAAAGGAGCTGGATCCATGGATTTTTACAGCTGATTTTGGAGTGATGGAAGTATGTTGGCTCTATGCTATTTAGTGTGTCCGATACTTTTATCGACTATTAAATAGCTCAGAGCCGCTCATCAATTGAACGCGAAGCGATATGATAAAAGGTCCCCCAGCAACGCCGATGCCGGAATCACCCATGCCGTAGTAGAGATACCACGTGTTGGCTATTTCTTAGAGCTCTTTTTTGACCAGAAAATTTATCAAATTTTAAATTTAACGAGATCTATAAATACGCCGTCCAAATGATCAAAATCGCCATCAGCTGAAACCAACTTTGAATTTGTAACATTAGCTGTAGCCGCAATCCAAAGGTCATTTTTACCCACTGTGACAGAAGAATAGCCTGCCGGGTAATTCCGTATCTTATCTTTGTGTTTACTATAAGCATCAATTTCAGAATATACTTTCATTTGACGCTCTGTATTTATTGGAACTATAAGGAACTGAGATATTAAAGAGTCTAATTGTATGAGTTTCTTTTCACCCCAACCTCTTTGAATAGCTAATGACTTCATTTCAGCTGCTGTCACAATAGATTTGAGTGCAACATTTTTGTTACTGAATGGTTCATACTTTTTTCAAATTGTTTCAGTAGATCTGGCCTGATAATGTAATAGACAAGGATATTTGTATCTAAAAGAAAATTCATTGCCCAAATTATTCTTTGAGCATTTCAAGTAGCTCTTCAGGAGTTTCTTCTACTTCCATATCTTTGATAGTTTGCTTGAATTGCCCTTCGTTAAAGCCCTGCCATTTTTGTTCCTTTACAAGTCGCTTTAAATCAATATCCTTAAAATTAGTTAAGGTTAATTCTTCAGCAACTCGGTCTTCAATATCTGCTTTTTGAATGTCCAGGATCTCAATGAACTTAAGATGGCCATCGGGTTTAAAATTAGCCAGTCCTGTTACTCTTACCTTTTCTCCAAAGTAGCTTTTTAGATTTTTGATCTTCAGGTTGCTTCCGGGAAATGCCCGAATTCGTTTATCCCCGTCTGTTACAATTTCCATTTGCTCTTTCTTATGACGCATCACGTCCAGAATACCGATAACTGAAGTCTTTACATTCTCTCTTGTACTTTGTTCTGTCACACGTACTCTCTCCAACATTTTTTTATTTATCGTCACAGTTTTTACTCTGCTGTGACCATTTGAAATTAAGCTTATCTCAGAATTATCATTGTCCAGTAATTTATTGAATGCCGTAATTTTTTGAAGTAAGTATTTATCTAATAGCACAGAGGATTCAGGCTGATTTATAGCTTTATCGTATACAATGCCTGCTAATCCAAATGCACTTTCATTTAGCAGCTTCTCAAATTCAGGGTCATCAACAATGCCATATTCTTTAGTTTGGTATAATTGTCCAATCTCAGTTGCTTCAATTTCCAGAATGGTGGATCCTGATTTGAGGCCCGTGATTTGAAAATCAAGGGTTTCTTGAAGCCATTTGGGCTTCTTTCCTCTGCCGGGTCTGCCTCTGCCTTCCACTAAATTTAACACCGCCCCTTCAGCTAAAGCCGTAAGACTTTCCTGCAGCTCACTGAACTTAGAAAAAGATATCTTCCCATTTTCTAAGTCAAAGTTCTTTAATATGATGCGGTGTTTATGCATTGACTGAGTTGTTTTAAGTTCTGTTATCTTGAATATATCAAAAATTATATATTCGTGTTTAATCTTATCAATTTACTGAATCCCACCTCGCATGTATCAAAGTCAATTATTCATAATTTACTTTTGGCTACTCACTCATTGAGTATTTATGACACAAGTACACAAGATTTGGAAAACAACCAATAACCTTGGTTTAAGATAGTAATGAAAGAGTTTGGGGATAATAATCCTGACAATATTAGTCATAATTATTTGAGTGCATACTGCTCCAGAGCAATAAACTTAAGGACACATTTATGAACTGAGATTGTGAGAGAATATGAAACAAAGACTTTGCCCATTCTCCAGGTTAAGATCGGGACACTATCAGAAACACTCCGCTTTACACACACATCCAATGAATCCAAAATAAAAACTCACATCAAAACTCATACGTCGCCACGCCAATCCCCGAATCACCCATGCCGTAGTAGAGATACCACGTGTTTCCAAGCCTGGCCAACCCTTCAATAAACACCACGTTTGGAATCTGACCGCCCACCTCCAGCTGTGTGTCAGGCTCCATAAAATGGGACTCCGACCGCTCAACGATCCGGGTCGGATCGTTGATATCAAACAGCACCTGCCCGGCACGGTAGACCAGATCGTCATTGGCCGAGTTATAGAGCAGTAAAATGCCGTCATCGGTGATCAGCGGCGTCGGGCCGGGCTCAATCAGCCGGCTGTCGAACATGCCCTCGCGCGGCCTCATCACCGGTTCTTCAATTGGCGTCCAGTTGATCAGATCGTCGGACGTTGCCGCCCATATGTTTGTATCGCCGTAATACATCCAGTATGTGCCGTTGATCTTTTGAGGCACAATGGCCCCGGCTTTCGTCCAATCCATCTCAGGAAACACCAGCCCGTGCCGCTCCCAGGTCAGCAGATCGGTTGAGGAGGCAAGCGCCAGGCGGGCAGTCTCCCCGTCATATGCAGTGTAAGTAAGATAGTATGTGCTGTCGATCTTCACGATCCGGGGATCCTCCGTGCCGCCCGGAAGCTCAAAATCATCTGCCGGTTCATACACGGGATCTTGCCGCCGATTAAAATCGATGCCGTTGGTACTGGTCGCCAGGCCAATTCTCGATGTTCCGTTCCAGTCGCCCACGCCCGTGGAATCCTCCGCGCGATAGAGCATGGTGATGGTTTCCCCGTCGGACAAGGCCGCCGGGTTAAACAGGTCTTTTGCCTCCCAGCTGTCGCCCTGAGGTGTTAAAATGGGGTTCCCATCATACTTTTCGAATGGACCCAGCTGCCAGCTCATCTCAGAGTCGCCGGCCGCCTGTTGCTGAGGTGATTCGCTGCAGGCTAACACCAGCAGTGCAGTGATAATCATGATGATAACAAAAGAGATATTCTTCATAAGGATTGGGTGGTTTGTTTTATAAAAGTGGTTGGCGTTCAATAATATACACTTTAAAATGGTGGGCGTTTTTATACCTTCCCTCTCAAGAGGGGACAGATTCTGTAGCGTTCAGCGGAAGAATCAGGGGTGTGTCCATAGTGGCACAAACCTACGAACCGGCAGTCATACTCTGCCCTGCACAACCCACCTCTGCCTTCTCGCTGCACGCTCGACCGCTGTATCCTCCGCGGGAGGACAGGTTTATAGCGCCCTTTCAGGGAAATCTCCAATCCCCCCACAACGGGCTACCTTATCAGCCACAACGTCATCCCGCACTTGATGCGGGATCTTCTAACCACAACAACGCCGGGAGATCTTTCACCAAATCCCCTCTTGAGAGGGGACGGATTCTGTAGCGTTCAGCGGAAGAATCAGGGGTGTGTTCGTAGTGGCACAGACCTACGAACCGGCAGTC
>Ga0306867_1001266_pt1 | contig 11979 bp, 9 predicted proteins | sample AntRauTorckE6831_FD_190432 | JGI IMG/M metagenome (GOLD analysis project Ga0306867, IMG submission 190432) | Saline lake microbial communities from Rauer Islands, Antarctica - Metagenome Torckler E6 #831 (v2) (version 2) | ecosystem: Environmental > Aquatic > Non-marine Saline and Alkaline >... | reverse complement strand
CAAACAATCTTCATCCGTTTTGAAGCGTTCAGTAAACTCTATAAGGTTTTGACCTCTGAATATTTCCATGTTTTCTCTTGTTTTTAGGGTGTAAAGATATGAATTTAAATGGTGACCTCTAAAAATTCATTCTTAATTCTTATACTGATTTATGGGTTGCTGATAACATAGTATTTTGAAAACAAACTTTGATTTTTTTTAATACACTCTGTATTTTAGAATCAGTGATTCATACAGTATCTTAACCATTAGTAGCAGCAATCGCTAAAATGTGAAAAATTTAATGCGAAAAATTAAATGATAAATGAAATCGACAAGAATGTAACTAAAAGAATACGGCATCTACAAAAAAGTAATCGGCAAAGTGGGTGTCCTGGCGATAAACCTGTCGATTGAAATAATTGTAAAGAATCAATGCTGCCATGACCACCGTTTTCCCGGTTCCGGTAGCCATCTTAAAGGCTATGCGTGGGAGCTGTTCTGCAGTATCTTTACTAATGTTATTGTTTTCCTCTGTTATCTTATTGATAATGTTTTGACCCGCATTGCTTTTATGAGCTACTTCATTAAGCCATATGGCTGTTTCCACAGCCTCCCGCTGGGCAAAAACATTTGTTTTGTTTCATGCCGTTCAGGATTTAAAAACCAAAATTCCAACAGCTCTTTTGTAACTTTCGTAACGGAAGGATATTCTTCATTTCGCCATTTATTGATTTCTTCCCTAATAAGATTAATAAGATGATAATCATAATCAAAAGCTGCCTCGTTAACATCAAAAGCTTCCTTCTGTCCTTTTTGTTTTTCAGGTATCACTTGTATTTCGGAGGTAAAAATTCTTCTGCCACCTTTCACATTTTGATAATCCAGTGACCCGTCAGAGGCGGTGGCGTAGTGATATTCTGGTTCGTGGTAAGCGCTGTTGAGTATCGGGCTATCCTCGAAATAATCTTCCATATATCAGGAATTGTATTTTAGTATTAGGTTTTGACTTGCTTCAAAAGAAGTATGTCAAAAATAATGAAATTTTAGACCCATAAAAAGCCCATTGATACTTTTTCTAAAACAACAACTTAAAACATCAGACAAAATTCGGTGTTTTATTACACTCCTGATTATATTCGCAATTAACCGGACAACGTAATCTGTAAAGTAAAAAACTCACTCCTGAAAATACACCCTTTTCACTCTTCTGGATATTCCCGACAGGATTTCATAGGGGATAGTCCCCAACGTATCTGCCAGTTCCGATACCGACTGGTGTTCGCCAAAAACCTCAACCTTGTCGCCCTCTTTAGCCTGCATCCCTGTAACATCTATCATGGTCATATCCATACAAATATTTCCTACAATAGGCACGCGTTTCTCTTTAAGCACCAGCGATCCTTTTCCGTTACTGAGCAGTCTCGACAACCCGTCGGCATATCCCAGGGGTATGGTAGCCACCTGCATCTCTCTTTCGGCGGTATAGTTCCTGTTATATCCCACCGTCTCCCCTTTTCGGATTGTCTTTATCTGAGAAATGCTGGTTTTAAGGGCGCTGACGTTTTTCAGCCTTGCCGCCACTTTTTGATCGGTGGCAATGCCATAAAGGCTAATCCCCAGCCGCACCATGTCCATCTGTGCTTCCGGAAAGCGACTGATTCCTGCCGAGTTGAGAATATGGCGCAATATTTTGTAATCGAAAGCCTTGATCACCTTATCACTCATGCTGGTAAACAGGGCGATCTGCTGTTGCGTAAACGCATCGTTTTGCGGGTCATCGCTGGCTGCCAGATGCGAAAATACCGACTGTACATGCAGCAGGTCATTTTTGCTGATGCGATCTATCAGGGCGTCTACCTCCCCGCTGGTGAAGCCCAGGCGATGCATCCCCGTATCGAACTTGAGATGGATGAGCACCGGCTTATTTTTGGGCAGCAGGTTGCGTTCAATTGCCTCTTCGAGCCGTCCGAGGATCCGGAAGCTGTAAATCTCCGGTTCCAGCTGATGTTTCAGGATAGCATCGAAGCTCTGATCATCGGGGTTCATCACCATAATAGGCAGTCTGATACCTGCTTTACGAAGCTCCACCCCTTCATCGGCGTAAGCCACACTCAGGTAATCTATATTATGGTATTGAAGCGTATTGCTAATCTCGTAGCTTCCCGATCCGTAAGAAAACGCCTTCACCATAGCCATAATACGTGTGTCGGTGTTGGTAAGGCTCTTATAAAAGTTGAGGTTGTCCACCAGCGCATTCAGGTTAATCTCCAGCACCGTTTCATGATCCTTTTTCTGAAAGGTTTTACTGATGCGCTCAAACTCAAACCTGCGGGCCCCTTTCAGGAGGATGGCCTCATTATTGAATCCCGAAAAGGGGTTGTTCCTGATAAAGTCATCGGTACTTTTGAAGAAATTACTCTCCATCTTAAACAGGTTCCCCATGCGGCTGATCCCTTCGCCGATGCCTATCAGTTTATGTATATTTTTCTTTTCCAGCAATTCGGCAATTTCGCCGTATAGCTCCATATCAGGGCGGTTGCTCTGCATAATATCCGATAAAATCAGTGTTTTATGCTGGTGCTGGTTTTGCTGGTTGAGAAAATCGAGAGCTATCGCCAGCGAGTTAATATCAGAGTTGTAGCTATCGTTGATGATGGTGCAGTCGTTGATGCCCTCCTTTAACTCAAGGCGCATGGCTATAGGTTGCAGTTCCAACATCCTCACTTTAATCACTTTCTGCTTATAGCCCATATGCAGCATGGTGGCCCAGCAGTGGATAGCATTTTCTATGGAGGCGTCATCGGTAAAGGGGATGGTGATATCAATCTCGTTATTTTCATAGATGCCGTAGATAGTGCAACCGGACTTGCGTTTTTTAACTTCGGTGATACGCAGGCTGGCTTCGCTTTTTCGCGACCAGGTAAACAGCGCTACATTGCGCCCTATTTCCGAACGAATGATAACCTCTCTGATGTCCCCATAGTCGGGGTTATAAATAAGGGTATGCGCTTTAGTGAAGAGCTTTAACTTCTCACCGGCTTTCTGGATACGGCTGATAAAGTTTTTATCATGGGCGGCCCCAACATTGGTGAAAATACCTATCGTAGGCCTGATGATTTCCTGCAAGGCGGTCATTTCTCCGGGCTCTGAGATGCCTGCTTCAAAAACAGCCATATCGTTATCCCTGCTTAAGGGCCACAGCGACAGCGGCACGCCTATCTGGGAGTTATAGCTCTTGGGCGAACGGAGGATATTCTTATCGGTGTGCATAAGCTGAAATAGCCACTCTTTTACGATGGTCTTTCCGTTACTGCCTGTGATACCTATAACCGGCATATCAAATTGCCTGCGATGAAAAGCGCTAAGTGCCTGCAAGGCGCTCAGGGTATTGCTCACCAGCACAAAATTGGCATCAGGATACTGTTCCATGACTTCCACTGATGATACTATAAAGTTTCTGACACCAGCCTGATGGAGTTCGCCAATATATTGATGGCCGTCATTTTTCTTTGTTTTCAGGGCAAAAAACAGCGTGTTCTCCGCAACGATAAGCCTGCGGCTGTCGATAAGGATATCATCAATCACTGCGGTGTCCGCATTATTGATAAACAGTTTGCCCCCGGTGGCCTTAGCGATTGTTTGCAGCGGGTAATCATGCGAAATCATAAATCCTGTTTTTTAATGCTGTGATTATTTATATTTCTCTTGCTGATTATAGATACTGTTTTTGGATCCGGCGTGGCTATTCTTCGCAAGGGACTGATACTCCTGCCTGTTGCGGAAAATATCACAGGCCAGGTATACAGCTTCCCGGAACGATTCTGACGAAGCCAGCCCTTTTCCTGCTATTTCATAAGCGGTGCCATGCGCCGGAGAAGTTCTCACGACAGGTAACCCGGCGGTATAGTTAACTCCTGTGTCAAACGCCAGCGCTTTAAAAGGAAGCATCCCCTGGTCGTGATACATCGCCAGAACAGCATCAAATTTCCGGTAGTTCGGCGAGCCAAAAAGGCCGTCGGCCGGATAAGGTCCGAAAGTGAGGATGCCCTCCTCGTTTGCTTCTTCAATAGCCGGAATAATCACCTCTTGCTCTTCCTTGCCTATCAGCCCCATATCGCCGGCGTGCGGATTAAGTCCCAGCAGGGCGATTTTTGGCTTCTCGACAGCAAAATCCATTTTCAGCGATTCATTCAATATTCTTAGCTTTTTTAGTATCAACTCCCTGGTAATCATCTCAGGAATCTCCCGCAAGGGAATATGGCCGGTCATTACGCCAATGCGGATATCATTCCCAATCATCAGCATCAGGTCATCATGCTCCCCGAAACGTTCGGCAAGGTATTCGGTATGGCCGGGAAAGCTAAACTGGTCAGACTGGATGTTATTTTTATTGATGGGCCCTGTAACCAACACATCTATCTCTTTGTTTTTCATGGCATTAATGGCCGCTTCCAGCGACATAAAAGCCAGCTCACCCGCCACAGAGGTAGACTTGCCCAGATCTATCTTCACTTCCTGGTCAATAATATTGACGATGTTGGTATGGTTCGCCACCGCCTGCGAGGGTGTCTTCACCAGGTTAAGGTTAAAATTATTGATATCTAATACCTTACGGTGATAAGAGGCCGCCTTTGAAGAGCCAAACACTATGGGCGTGATATCTTCGAGGATACGCTTATCCATAAATGTTTTGATGATAATTTCATAGGAGATACTGTTAATATCGCCATGGGTGATTCCAATACGGATATTCTTCTTGTCTTTTTCCTGATTCATAGTGTCCGTCTGTCTGTTAACGCAGAAAAGCCGCATCCACCAATAAAGCAGGATGCAACATTCCGTTTGTATTCATAATGGTAAAAATAACCTTTTATTGCTGATTACTGAAAAAATCAAATAATAATCTCACTCCATACCCTGTGCCTCCTTTGCCGTGGTAGGATTTCTTCTTGTCAAAATAGGCCACCCCGGCAATATCCAGGTGCAGGTACGGAAAGTCGGTAAAGTGTTCCAGGAATTTGCCTGCGTGGATGGCTCCGCCTTCGGCACCCCCCAGGTGTTTAATGTCGGCGATATCCGACTCCAGCTCTTCGGCATACTCTTCCCAGAAAGGCATTTCGGCAATGCGTTCATAGACATTGTCGCCACTCTCTTTCAGCAGTTCCATATACTCCTCGTTGTTTCCCATGGCCACAATACCGTGCCCTCCGATGGCTCTTGCTGCCGATCCGGTGAGTGTGGCGGCATCAATCACCAGTTGGGGGTCATATTTTTTAGCATAGCTGAGTGCATCAGCCAGGATCATCCTCCCTTCGGCATCGGTATTAATCACTTCCACCGTGGTTCCGTCGAACATGGTGACCACATCGCCGGTAACGTAGGCGTTTCCATTCACCCGGTTGTCAGTGGCCGGAATCAGGGCGATTACATGGACAGGCAGTTTTGCTTTAGTCACCGCACCCAGCGTATTGGCCATCGTGGCGGCCCCGGCCATATCCATCTTCATGTTATTCATATACTGTCCGGGCTTCAGGTTCATGCCTCCCGTGTCGAAAACCACGCCTTTACCTACCAGCACCACGGGCTTTTCGTTGACCGCATTTTTGGGTTTCCACTCCATGATCGAGAACGTGGGCGGATCGATGCTGCCTTTGTTTACGGCCAGCAACCCTCCCATTTTCAGCGCCTCGATTTTTTTCCGCGAAAGCACCTCCACACGGGCTCCGCTCTCCTTCCCTACATCTTTTATATATTCAGCAAGTTTCACAGCATTAAGGTGCGACAGGGGACGGTTAACCCAGTCACGGGCCTGGTAAACGGCCTCAATCACAATATTGAGGTGGCTTATCGCTTCATCAGCAATACGGTCATCCACCACTACAATCTCCTGTAGGCTGTTAATCTTCTGATTTTCAGCCTTTTTATATTCAAAAAACTGATAACCGGCCAGCGCCATACCTTCGGCAAAGCCTGTGGCCGAATAGGCTTCAGTGCCGGCAGGGATCACTTGTACCGTTGTAATCTTTAATTTATTGACAGTTTCGGCAGCACGCTGGCCTAACTTCCTAAAATGCTCCACATCCAGATGGAAGTCACCTTTTAACTCGGCAATTTGTACCATCAGGATATGATCGAGGCGGTTTAAATCAAAAGTCCTTATCTTATGATGTTCAAACTGGTCGTGGATATAACGCAGCTCCTTATCAGAAAAATATTGCTTAGGAAGCGCCTCAATATCCGCGGCAAGGATAACACTATGCTTTTGCTCTTGCGCAACTGTTGCTTTTTGTATTTTCATATCTTCGGTTTTTTTATCTATGGCAAAAGTAGTAAAAGAATAAGGGCTACAGGTAAAAGGCCCCTTTTAACATCTCCCTGCATGTTATACGGATTTTTCACCTAACAATAATGCTATCAAGGATAAGCGCTGTTCCACCTTTGTTGCGCGACACAAAAGTGTGAGCCCGCTTGCCGGCGTCGCTCCTTTTACTGTAATCAGTAACCAGCGCTGCCATTATTTTGCTAAAGGCTTCCGAAGTAGCCATCGGAAAAGCCGCTTTTTCATCAATCAGATCCTGAGCCTCCTGAAATTTATGATAATTGGGGCCAAAAATCACCGGCACCCCAAACGTGGCGGCTTCTAGCGTGTTGTGGATGCCCACCCCGAAACCTCCGCCGATATATGCAATATCGGCGTACTGATAAAGGTGGGAAAGTATGCCGATACTATCGACCACCAGGATATGTCTTTGTGGAAAATCATCTCCGGCCTTAGAATAACGGACAGCCTCTTCGGGCAGCTTTTGCATCAATGTTTGTATGCGTTGTTCGCCTACCTCGTGTGGCGCTATCACCAGCTTGATATTCCCTGCTTTTACGTGCTTCAGCAAAGACGGGAGGATCACCGCTTCACCGGCAGGCCAGGTACTTCCGGCAATAAAGAGCATTCTTCCGTCTTTGAAGGCCTCCACCGCGGGGAAAGGTTCCGTTTGCCGGGCGATAGCATAAACCCTGTCGAAGCGGGTGTCGCCTGTTATTAAAGCCTTGCCGGGATATATTTCTTCGACGAGATTACGGGAAGCCGTATTCTGCACAAAAAACTTGTCGAAAGCCTCCAGCTGCTTCCGAAACCACCCCCCATACCACCGAAAGAAGTGTTGTTGTTTTCTAAAGACCCCCGACACGAGGTAAACAGGCGTGTTATGACTTTTAAGTGCATGCAGGTAGTTAAACCAAAACTCATATTTCACAAAAAAAGCTATATCGGGTTGAATTTGCCGGATAAATCGATTGGCATTGCGGGGCGTATCCGGGGGAAGGTAAGCAACAGCATCCACTCCGGAGTATTCTTTGCGCACCTCATATCCCGAAGGAGAAAAAAAGGTAAGCACTATACGGTAACCGGGGTGTTTTTCTTTAAAAGCTTCCATCACGGGCCTTCCCTGCTCAAACTCTCCCAGCGAAGCGCAGTGGAACCAGGCTGTTTTCCTGTTGTCAGGATTAACGGGCAACTTGTCGCGCCAGCGCCTCCTTCCGGCCACCCACTTTTTTGCCTTGCTGACGCCAGCTCCTGCGGCACATCGTATGAAAAAAGTATAGGCGTGTATGGCAGTGGTGTAGAGGAGTCGCATGTCAGGTTAGTATACAAATACTTTACGTCCGGTTTGCTTGCCCAGCGGCACAATCCACCCCACCTTGAGGCCGTAAAGCGCATCAAAACGGTTCCCGCCGGGACGCCGCATCTCATCAAAATTATAGGGCCGCGAGGGTGATGTCCAGCCCTGGTGCAGCTCTATGCCCACATAAAAATTAGTGATGTTGTTATTGCCATAATACTGGTACCCGATAAACTGGCTGGTGTTGATACCTTCTGTCAGGCGGTCGTAGCCCTTACCATACTCCCCGCTGATCTGGGGGGCGGAGTTTTCGTTTTGCTCTATACGTATCTTATGAAACATATACCCTGCCCCTGCCATTACCACTATTCCGCTATTTTTATTGGGGCCGAACACCGGGAAAAGTTTGCCGGCAGAGATATTTGCCGTTAACCCTGCCTGCAGAACGGCAATATCAGTAAATATCCCTCCTTCATCAATAATATATCCCTCTTCGGTGGCAATATTTTCAAGCAGCCTGTCGGTAATCTTCACGTCACGCCCAAACAGATAATCCCCTTCGGCCATAAAAACCCAGTTCGACATGGTTTTGTAGATAACGCTCCCTCCCACGGTATTACTGATACCAAACCGCTGCTTCAGGTCACCCCCCGGCGTATCGATACCAGCGCTTACGGCTACAGATATTATCCGTACGGTGGTGTCCTCTTGTATGGCCTGTGCCTTTGTGGTATGTGCCAGGATGACTGCAAAGAAAAGAATCAGCGTATACCTCATGCTGCGTTTTTTATATTTCAGCAAAATTAAGAAAAAAACAAATGGCAGGGCCTGCTACCCTTGTCCCTTTCGGCGGCATTTTTTCCTTACAGGTTAGTGATAACAGAAATTATTCCTATTTTTGAGGCAACACAAAAAACAGTAGTATGTCCAAAATCCCTATGGTAGACCTTGTTGGTCAATACCAAAAAATCAAACCCGAAATAGACGCCGCCGTACAGGAGGTGGCGGAGGCGGGGGCTTTCATCAAGGGGCCTGCCGTAAAGCAGTTCCAGGCAAACCTTGAGAATTATCTTGGCGTGGACCATGTGATCCCCTGCGGCAACGGCACCGATGCCCTGCAAATCAGCATGATGGCTTTAGGGCTCCAGCCCGGCGATGAAGTGATTACTCCATCTTTTACCTTTATCGCCACGGCAGAAGTCATAGCCTTGCTGGGGCTCACCCCGGTCTTTGTGGATGTGGATCCACACACATTCACCCTTAATATTGACGATGTCGCACAAAAAATCACTCCAAAAACAAAAGCAGTGGTACCCGTGCATCTCTTCGGGCAAACGGCAGATATGGAGCGCCTGATGCCGCTGGCAAAAGAGCATGGCATATATGTTATTGAAGACACGTGCCAGGCTATAGGCACCGACTATCACTTTAATGATGGCAGCATCCGCAAAGCAGGCACCATTGGCGACCTTGGCGGGATGTCGTTTTTTCCGTCAAAAAACCTGGGCGCTTTTGGCGATGGCGGCGCCATATTCACTAACAGCGACGAGCTGGCCACGAAGTGCCGCAGCATAGCCAACCATGGTATGACAAGAAGATATCACCATGATGATATCGGCGTGAACAGCCGGCTGGACACCATACAGGCCGCCATCCTTGATGTGAAGCTCAAGTACCTGGATGATTATATCGACGCCCGGCAAAAAGCTGCCGCATTTTACGATAAGGCCTTTGAAGGGCTGGAGGTATTGTCCATCCCGTCAAGGCACGCGCAATCCACCCATGTTTTCCACCAGTATACGCTGTTAACGCGTAATATCGACCGGGAAAAGCTTATGGAACATCTTGCAGAGCAAAACATCTCCTCTGCTGTATACTATCCGGTGCCCATCCACTTTCAGGATGCATATCGTCATCTGGGTTACCGGCAGGGAGCCCTTCCGGTAACTGAAAAATTATCGGAGACCGTAATATCGCTGCCTATCCACACGGAGATGAATGAGAAGCTGCTGGCCACTATCGCGGAAGCCGTTATAGCTGGTGTAAAAAAATTAAAGTAGTAATAACCCGATAAACCAAAAATGCTATGAATAAAGAAAAAAAATACTTTGCACACGAAACCGCTGTTATTGACGAAGGATGCGAAATTGGTGCCGGCACCAAAATCTGGCACTTTAGCCATGTTATGCCCGGCAGCAAGCTGGGAAAAAAGTGCAACCTGGGTCAAAACGTGGTGGTATCGCCCGATGTAGTGCTTGGCGACAACGTGAAAGTGCAGAACAACGTCTCCATATACACCGGTGTCATCTGCGAAGACGATGTTTTTCTGGGCCCCTCCATGGTGTTTACCAATGTTTCAAACCCTCGCTCAGCGGTTAACCGGCGCGGCGAGTATGAAAAAACGCTGGTAAAAAAAGGGGCTTCCATTGGCGCTAACGCTACCATAGTATGTGGCCATGATATCGGGGAATTTGCCTTTATCGGTGCCGGCGCAGTAGTCACCAGGGAAGTGAAATCCTATGCCCTGGTAGTAGGCAACCCGGCGCGTCAGGTAGGATGGATGAGCGAATATGGCCATCGCCTGAAGTTTGATGAGAATGGTTATGCCGCTTGTCCGGAAAGTGGTGAAAAGTACCGGTTGAAAGATGAACAGGTGAAAAAAATACATTCATGAGAGCACATACCATAATTCTCATGGTTTTTTTTACCTTTACTTTTTTGAAATGTGATGTACTCTACAGAAGATGATAACTGTAACGTTCCTTACATAATCATACTCAGATAATAAAACAGATGAACTGTGCCACACGCTTTGGCACACATAACGTGTAAATAATATTATAAACACATGAAAATACTAGTAACAGGCGGCACAGGATATATTGGTTCGCACACGGTAGTGGAGCTGCAAAAACAGGGCTTCGAAGTCATTATTGCTGACAACCTCTCCAATTCCTATAAAGAGGTTTTGGACAACATCGAGGCTATCACCGGCGTGAGGCCGGATTTTGAGAAGCTTGACCTCAGCGAGGTGCAAAAAACCAATAACTTTTTTGATAAGCACCGTGATATACAGGGCATTATTCACTTTGCGGCTTTCAAGGCAGTGGGGGAGTCTGTGGCAAATCCGCTGATGTATTACTATAACAATCTTGTTTCGTTGATGAATATTCTCCATAACATGACCATCCATGGCATTGAAAATATTGTTTTCTCCTCCTCATGTACGGTATACGGCCAGCCTGAAAAGCTCCCTGTAGCCGAAGATGCCCCCATACAGAAAGCCTGGTCGCCTTATGGCAATACAAAACAGATTTCCGAAGAGATAATATACGACACCCTGCAGGCTGACCACCGCCTAAAAGGCATCGCCCTGCGATACTTTAATCCTATCGGCGCCCATGACTCGGCCAAAATCGGTGAGTTCCCCCTGGGAGTACCTAACAACCTGGTGCCTTTTATCACCCAGACAGCCATCGGCATCCGCCCGAAGCTTAAAGTGTTTGGTGATGACTACAACACCCCCGACGGCACGGCCATCCGCGACTATATCCATGTGGTGGATTTGGCGAAAGCACATGTGGTGGCTGTTGACCGGATGCTCTCCGGCAAAGGGAAAAAGCCCTTCGAAATCTTTAACCTGGGCACAGGGAATGGATATTCGGTGATGGAAGTGATTAAGTCGTTTGAGAAAGTGAGCGGAGAAAAGCTCAACTATAAGATTGTAGAGCGCCGCGCCGGCGATGTGGAGCAGGTATGGGCCGACACCGCCTTTGCTAACCGGGAGCTGGGATGGAAAGCAGAAAAAGGGCTCGACGAAATGATGACATCAGCCTGGAAATGGGAAAAAGTGCTGGCGGAGAAAGGAGAAGGTTAGTAGGTTTTTAAGTTGGCAGTTAGCAAAAGGCAGTTGGCAATAGAATGTAGGATTTAAAACAAAGAGTTCCTGTTCTTTATATTAATTAACGAATTAACAAAAGTTTGTTGGCTGAAATGTGGTTAGGTGTTTAAGTGTGTAGGTGCGTATGTGTTTAAGTTGGCAGTTGGCATAAGGCAGTTGGCAATAGAATGTAGGATTTAAAACAAAGAGTTCCTGTTCTTTATATTAATTAACGAATTAACAAAAGTTTGTTGGCTGAAATGTGGTTAGGTGTTTAAGTGTGTAGGTGCGTATGTGTTTAAGTTGGCAGTTAGCAAAAGGCAGTTGGCAATAGAATGTAGGATTTAAAACAAAGAGTTGCTGTTCTTTATACTAATTGTAACTAATCAGTGTGCAAGTTAGCAATAACTTTTAGAGAGCCCAGAATATTCTGATTATTTTTAAGAATAGTATCTGTAACCGAGCGAAGTACTGCAAACCCAAAAGCCCCGCTTGGCGATT
>Ga0306867_1001264_pt1 | contig 11980 bp, 8 predicted proteins | sample AntRauTorckE6831_FD_190432 | JGI IMG/M metagenome (GOLD analysis project Ga0306867, IMG submission 190432) | Saline lake microbial communities from Rauer Islands, Antarctica - Metagenome Torckler E6 #831 (v2) (version 2) | ecosystem: Environmental > Aquatic > Non-marine Saline and Alkaline >... | reverse complement strand
TTTTGATAAAAAACTCCCATGAATAGCGCGAACAGCTCACAATCCAGAATAGCTTATCCATTGTTGATGACATAATGATCCAAAATGCCTCGAGTGCATCAAACCCATTTATGTTTCGAATAAATATATTCTGAAGGTTTTCTATAATGATAACAGACCGTTTCTTCTTGCGTTCCACTTTTTCAAGGAACTCCTCTTTTGATTTCACCTGTTTGAAACCCAAAGCATCACAAAGTGTTTTCAGCAGCTCTTCCTCTTCTGTAAAGGTCTCATTAAAACTGACTGTAGCAATCGCCTCTTCCTTGAGATACTTCTGTTCGGCAAAACGAATCAAGGTTGATTTTCCGCTTCCCTTCTCCCCTACAATTGCAACGTTGGAGCTCAATCGACGGCCCCACTGGTCATAGGCATCACCGATCAGCTTAAAACTGTTGGTCGGACCTACATAAAACCGTTCATCAATTGAAAAGTCGCGGTTGAACAGGCGCTTGTATACAAACGGCAAATCAGTTGGTACACTGGGACGAGCAAGATACTCCGCGAGATTCCGTTTCTCCTTTGTTGAAATAGCCACGTCTTCCTGGATGCCCAGGTAAGGCTTTACAATCCGGCTATATTGATTAAATTTCAGAACCCCGAATCTCCAGCCCAGTTCCAATTTCTCTGAAACAAGTGCCAGTTTCGCTGATATCTTCTGCTTCCAGTTCAATGCCTGTTCCTTCACAAGAAATGCTTTGTCCTGCAGCTCAAACCGGTCAAAATCACGGCGCAGCATTGTACCTGCCAGCATATCAAGAGCAGTAGACAGCCGCGTTTCTGCGATCTCCTTATACACATTGTTCTTATCACGAATCTCTTTTATCCCTTTTTCAAGGCTTGAGATGGCCCGTTCAAGTCCTTCCAGTGATATGGAAAGAGGTGTCTGTTTTTTATTCGTATCTTCATCCGTGGCATTTTTATTCAGAGTAGACTCCGTGGCTGCCAGCAGGTTTACATCCACAATTTGAACGGCCTCCTCTGCAGTAGAAATAACCTCGGAAAGCAGCTCTTCATACTGCTGGAGCGATGGATCCAGTTTCTTTACGGCTTCCTCATTCATAAAGCGAGCCGCAAGCGATTGCCAGCGAATCTTATCCATTTCTACAGACGGAACTGGGTAGTTGCTCTCCCGTTTTCGAGCCAGGTTCAATTCATCCGAAAAGCGACGCGACTCTGCCTGCAAGTCACCTAAGACGTTTTGGATATTTCGAACCGGCATCAGTACGCGATCAATATCGCGCATCGGTTCAAGCAACTTTTCATCCAGCTCTTTCAGCAATTCATCCCTGAGGGTAGCCAGTTTTTTTACCACTGCTGCGTTTTCTTTCATCTCGCCAATCTGCTTCACAGCAGACCGAGTTGCGTTCACTCCTTGTTCAAGCGGCAGATAAAATGAATCCCGAAAAAACTCATGGGTGTGCCTCAAAATATCATCTTTGGCTGTTGAAGCCAGAAACCCATATTGTGCAATTTCAACCTGCACTTTCAGGTCGCTAAATTGAGACATCAAAAAGCGTCCCCACTCTTTTCGCTGTTTCGCATAAGATTCGTCAGACAGCAGTATGGAGTTTCTTCCGGATGCCTCAGACACCTTTTTTTGTGGCAACTGAAATGTTCCGGCAGCTTGGCATTTTGAAAGAAGATCCTTTGCAAAAGGTTGGGTAAGCTGTATCATCTGCTGCTCATTATTCTGCTCAACCAGTTTCAGATTTTGCACTGCTAAATGTAGATGCTCCTCCAGTTCAGCAAAAATCTGAAATTTAAAATCAGTTTTTTTCTTTTTTTTCTCTTTATCATCCTCTTCCGAAACAGCAGGCTGATCTTCACTTTTTTCGAGAAGCAAATCGAGAAGCATTGCATATTCATCGTGCTCCCTGGCAGCAAAATCCTTTATCCAATCTTCTGAGGAGGCAACGTGCTGCAAGAATAGCTGACGCACATACACAGTGCGCTGTGGCGGTTTGCGAGCAACTTTAAGTCTTATTCGTTTAAAAATTTTGCCCGATTTCACGTAGAGAGAATCGCCATCGACGGGCGTCAGATGAACGTCCTGTTGATTCTCTTTGATCTCTTCAGGAAGTGACGAGGCCACTTTGGTCATCGATTCTGCAAACTTTGAGTGCCAGTTTTCTGTCTCAAAAGATTCGATAATGACCTTCAGTTCCGGCAGCCTATCGCTTAGAAGGTCGATAGTTTGCTGGTAATACCGCTCATCATCTTTCTTTAATCGAAGGATGGCATCGCGCGTACCAGTAAACCAGTCTCGCAGTGGCTGACGAAATGAAAGCCTAAGGGCCTGAATTTCACGGATAAGGTCAGTTTCTATAAACGAACGAACCGTAGCTTCAACGCTCGTATGGTTTCCATTCTCCATCTCATGTTGCATAAACAGTAGTCGTCTTCAATTATGAAAAATATTTGAACTTATCAAACGCGGGTAATTCCCGCATGTATCAGCGAGCCGCTTGATACGGATTAGAACGCTGACTGAATATAGTATAAATCAAACAAAATCCGATGACTGAAGAGTTCTGCAATCAGACTCCAGAATTTGATGGTACAGATAATGGAATAGTGTTGAAAAAATCTAAAATTGAATCAGGACTTACTCGACGAATCAAATAAAAAAATGTAACATGGTGCCGAACAAAACAACCTGGTAGAGTACGTAGCGGGGCGAAGTTCCTGCCAGTTGTGAATTGGAGAGGATATTTGTTGCTACAAAAAAATAAGATCAGACACTCGCGACTCTTGCAGGAGCCCACGCGAACTGTAAAGATAAAACTGGCACGCGCGGCCACTCTGCCAGGTCGCTGAACGAACAACCTCATCTACTTACCCACAAACTTTCCTGTAGATCCAAAATAATATTTAATAGCGTACGATTTTTCCATAAATTATAGGTTAGATACATATCCAGACGATCAACGTAAGTTTTACAGTTTTGTACAGACAAGTATTAAAGTTTATAAGTTTATTTATGCTCTTTTCAGGATTCCTGTTCCTGACTGAGCTTTCTGCACAGACAGAGCTTGACCGGGTATCTGCTGTTGAAAGAAGTGACGGCAAAGGGTTTGTTGTTCGCTACCATCTTTCGAACACAATAGACTCCTCCAGCGTCATTCAGCCCTCAGCCAATCTGTTACAGATGGTTATTTATGCAACCGAAATCGATACAACAGATTTCCGCTATCCGCCAACCGGACCTGTTTTTAGTGATTTTGAACTTTTCAAAATCCCGGACGGAGTTGCGCTAAATATCCATTTGAGTGATGGACATTATTTTAATTATACAACGTATACCGACAGAAACGGAACGGATCATCTGCTCGCACTTACGTCGACAAGCGACACACAGATGACCGGTATCACTACCGATATCGATCCAATCAACTGGGCGCTCTACGCCGGGAATGGCACGTTTGACAGAGACTTAACCAGTGAAACGGACGAAACAACCGAAAGCGGGCGAACAAATGGTTCAAAATTTGAGGTAGTTGTCATTGATGCCGGACACGGTGGAAAAGACCCCGGCACTATTGGCGGACGCATTCGCGAAAAAGATGTTGTACTTGATGTGGCCCTGAAAGTCGGACAATATATCGAAGAGAATATCTCAAACCTGAAAGTTGTATACACGCGCACAGACGATCGGTTTATAGAGCTTGAAGAGAGAGGACGAATAGCGAATCAACTCAATGGCGACTTGTTCATTTCAATTCACGCGAACGCATTTGATCACCGCAATAAAGCAAGAGAACAGAGCGTACACGGATCAGAAGTCTATTTCCTCGGTATGACCCGAAGCAAATCCGCTCTTGAAGTGATGAAGCGCGAAAACAGTGTTATTGAACTTGAGTCGGGTGATGCACAGGAACTGACTGAAGATGACCTCCTTATCTACGAACTCATGAATGCTGGCAATATGTCGACCAGTCAGCGTATTGCGGAAATTATAGAAGAGCAGTTCAGAGAACGGGCACAGCGTAATTCACGCGGTGTAAAACAAGCCGGCTTCCAGGTTCTTTATGAAGCCAGCATGCCTGGTGTGCTTATTGAACTTGGCTTTCTCTCGAACCCGAATGAAGCAAACTACCTCACAAGTGAGTACGGCCAGTCGATCGTTGCATCTGCAATATTTCGCTCAATCCGTGATTTCAAACTCGACTACGACAAAAACTATAACCGGGAAACAACCTCAAGATAAGTGACCGATAAACCTCTCATCATCGGTGTAGGCGGCGGCAGCGGTTCAGGTAAAACAACGGTCGTGCGCCACATACTCAATGGAATAGGCGAAGATAATATTCAACTGCTCCAGCATGATTCCTATTACAGGGATCTTGGGCACCTGCCACTTGACGAGCGTAAAAAGCAAAATTTTGATCACCCCTCTTCCCTCGAAACAGAGTTGATGATTCGGCATGTTGAAGCTTTAAAGAGTGGCTACAAAGTAGAGATTCCGGTTTATGATTTTTCTGCTCATACGCGGTCAGACGTTACCGAGACCATCACACCAAAAGAGATCATTTTGCTGGACGGCATTCTCATTTTCACAGAACCGGAGCTGCGGAAACAGATGGATATCAAGCTATTTGTGGATACCGACGACGACGTGAGGCTTCTCCGCCGCATCAAGCGTGATATTATGGAACGCGGCAGAGATCTGGAGGGAGTAATGAAGCAGTATGAGCTTTTTGTGCGCCCCATGCACCTGGAATTTGTTGAACCCAGCAAACGGTATGCGGATATTATCATTCCACGGGGTGGTGAAAATCAGGTTGCCCTGGAGATGGTGATTGCAACAATTCGTGAAAAACTGATGTCCATCCAGGCACAGACAAAATCCTAAATCGCCTTAGTTTTTCCAGGTTTCTTGCAGGGTTTTCATGTGCCTGATCAGTTAATTTCATTCCAGGCGAGCATGCCATCAAATACGAGATTATCGAAATAACGGCTATCGAAAGTATCTTTAATTCCTTCCTGCACGAACAGTCCGTCGCCTCCCGTAATTAATAACTGAGCATCTTCAAACCAGCTTTTATACTGCCCGACAAATCGAGTGATTGCGTGTACAAACCCTCCGTTCACACCAATTCTAATTGAATCACGTGTTGACCGGCCCGGAAATTTCGCCGGAATGTCCGGGCCAATTTCCGGCAGTTCAGGCGTTAACGTTCGCATTGAGTGCCGAAGCACTGGAAGTCCCGGTAAAATAACTCCACCTTTAAATGTGTAGTCAGCAGTCATAAAATCTACAGTACAGGCCGTTCCCGCATCAACAACAATCACATCTGTTTTGGTCTGATGAACACCACCCGCGCAGGCAAGTACACGGTCTATACCAAGGGTTTCAGGCGTTTCGTAATCAAGACTGATTTTTCCAAGCTGATCATACTCTATCACCTGAACTGTCAGATGCTCCATGCTTTCAACTATCATTGACGTCAGATCTTTTCGAACAGATGAAAGTAACATGACCTCTTTTATTTGCAGTGATGAGAGTTGTTTGCGTAACTCAGCACTATCATCAGTACCCACTTTAAACAACTGTATCCGCTCACCCAATTTCTGGTGAACGGCTTTTACTGAGGTATTCCCGATTTCGACGAGTATCATATAGTAAATGAACGTATTAAAATGAATTCCAAAAGAGCCGCCCGATTTTAGCAACGTCGCAAAGTACGGGTTCTGTTGCGTATTAACATAGAAACCTGAGTTCGATTCATAATATGTCTAATACAATCAATAAAAGATCGATCCTGTCCAAAAAGGAAGCGAAATTGCAGAAATGTTATCCATACAGTCATGCCACGCCATGGCGTGGCAACTCCAATCCATATCAACGGAATGAGATCCCGCATCTCCCTAAGGGATCCCGATGGGGAGGTACGGGATGACTCCCTTTTTGGACAAGCATCAAAATCATAATCCGCATTTAAGAATCGAACTCAGGTTAGAAGAATATGTATGTTGATGCTGTCCGACTTTCCATAGGGATGACTACAGAGTAAACTGAGATGCTAAATCTTTACTGAGTAAAATTGTATCTTCCTAAATGATGCAGACAGATCTGCTGTTGAGTGACCATAAGAAATTCAATTTCAATCATCACCAATAGAACTTAAATTATGGATATCAAAGAAAAAATTGCCGTAGTAACAGGCGCCAGCAGCGGTATTGGATCAGAATTTTGCCGTAAACTTATCACCCAGGGTGCAACAGTATATGGGCTCGCGCGTCGAAAAGATCGCCTGAAAGAGCTGCAGAAAGAGCTTGGCGACCGTTTCATCCCCGTAAAAATGGATGTCACGGAATATGGTACAATTGAAAACTGGGTTGAAAAAACGTTCAACAATCAACATTCTCCTGATATCCTGATTAACAACGCGGGACTCGGCCTTTTTGGTCCGGTGGACGAACTGCCGATGAAAGACTGGCAAACGATGATTGACGTGAACCTGAACGGTGTGTTCTACCTGACACGAACGATTGTGCCACTGATGAAAGCGTCAGAAACCCATTCACACATCATTAATATTGCCTCTATCGCCGGGCTACTTGGCAATCCGAATCTATCCGGGTACAACGCAACAAAATTTGCCGTGCGTGGATTTAGTGAATCTCTGTTCAAAGAGCTTAGATACGATAGAATTAAAGTTTCTTGTTTGTTCCCAGGCTCCATCGCCACACCATTCTTCACTAATGTAGGCGAAATGGAAACCCACTCCAATATGATGCAGCCCGAAGACGTTGCAGACACGCTTATTCACGTGCTGAAGACGCCCGACAATATGCTCATTAATGAACTCACGATGCGACCACTGAATCCTAAAAACCCCAATGATTCGTAGGTTATCCTGTTCTTTTCTGATTTTTTTGGCATTGATACTCATCTCGTGCAGTGATCCCACAGCTCCTGAAGATCTTCTGGATGAAAATCGGTATGTCAGCGTATTTTCGGAACTACTGGTGATCAATCAGATAGATGAGCAACAGCTTAATGGGGTTTCACGCAATTATCTTAAAGAGCAGGTGTTTGAAGAGTACGATGTAACGCGTGAACAATTTGAACGAACGCACAAATATTTTCAGCAGCAGCCTGAGCAGCAGCTTCAACGGCTTAGCAAAATAGAAGAGTCGTTAACACAAGAGAGAGACCGGTTTCAGGACCGGCTGAACGAAGATCGAAAGCAGCTGGCAGATACTCTGGCGGTTCCAGATTCACTGTCTGTATCAGATACGCTTTCTGTACCGGACTCTCTTACTGCTCCTGACACCAGTGCCTGGCAAACAGGCAGACGATATCATCAATAAAAATATTGAGTGGACAGTGTGACATCTATAACCTTTTTGCATAACCCACTCGTAATGCGATTGAAAGTGAAAATATAAACAGTAAGATCATGCGTTACACTACTCTAATCGCTCTGCTCATGATGTTTTTATTCTCATTGAAAGCAGAAACTCTATCAGCCCAGAAGACCTCCCTTCAAAGCCTCAAACTCACTGAAGGAAACGCGGATGAGTTCTTTGATCAGCTTGAACGGGAAGGGTACTCTGGCGTTGTGTATCTAAAGTTGAATCAGATTGAAATTTTGAAGCGCCCTTTTGGAATGGCAAATGATAATCTGAACATTCAGAACCAGCTAACAACTGTATTTGATATCGGCTCGCGCCCATTTGACTTCACAAAGGCCTCAATTTTACTGCTCGATCAGCGAAATGAGATCTCAATGGATGATCCTATCAGCCTCTATTTCGACAATGTGCCTGTTGATAAACAGAGTATGCGTATTCATCACCTGATGGCGGGTCAGTCAGGGCTCCCGGATTTTAAACACTCCGGGAGTCGTCGCACACCGATTACATCGATGGCATCAGCATAACAGCGTTTATCATAAGCCGTTCGGGACCCCGCCAGAACATTCGGTACTGGGTATTATCTGCAAGAAGCACAACGGTGCCGCTGCCCAGAGAAGCCACTCCGGCAAATACGTTTCCGGCCGCTTTCTGAAGGTTCCCCTGTGATGCGTAACCGGAAGCCAGCAAATCCGAGGCGTCTTCATGATAGTAGCCTACAACCTGGTAGCTGCTTGAAGGTACAAACTGTTTTGTATTGTAGGTAAGGCTGTACAATTGCTCCTTTACTCCAAAAGCGAGTGGATGCGTTGTATCAATATGAGAATTAAAGGCAGCTCCGGGAATATTTTCCAGTCCGGATGAATCCGATCGTGCTTCGTATGGTGTGAATGCAGCGGTATCTGTTTCTTCTTCATTTTCCTCTTCTTCCACAAGTTTTACTGACACAAACTCCATTTCATCACTAACCATGTTCAGAGCTGCATCCTCAGCCGCTACCAACGTTCCACCCTGCTCAACCCACTGTTTTAGCGCCAAAACTTCGCTCTCACCAAACTGTGGAGACGATCCCCGCATTCCGGGTAGAATGATAACATCGTACTCACTAAGATCTACCGAGGTTACTCGCCAGGAGCGGATTCTGCTGATGCCGTATTCGATATTTTGATCGAATTGAAACCAGATTTGTCCGGCCGTATATGAATTAAACGGGCGGTCGATAATCATCGCTGTTTTGGGTTGATGCAACACCGTGCTGCTCCTTGACGCAAGATCCATTCCCGTGTCCATTCGGCCGGTCTCCATCCCGTGAATAAGAACATTCGCATGCTCAGCGACCTCACGCATATCACGGCTGATTGTGCTGCGTTTTTCAAAATTTCTTCCCACAAGAACCACCAGTGTTCCGCGGCTGAAAGTCATGCCATCCTTTGTAAACTCTTTCTCCGCTGAACGGACTCTATATTCCCGCCGCCATAGTTCTGCCAGAGCCTTCGGTGCAGTTTGTTGCTTCCAGTCTATCACAAAGGCGTACTCAGCTGATGGATTGATCACACCGGATTCTTTTTGCGGCAGCTCTATAAGCCGGGTTGTTTCAACAGATGGATCATCATCTGTATGAAATGCATCCAGATTATACGCCATTGGAACTGACCAAACTGACATATCATACATCACGGAGTCACCAAAGGCCATTTTAGGCTCAAAAAGCGTGGTAACGAACAAATGTTTTGTCTGATTCTTCCTTATGATAAAATCGCCCTCAGTGAACGAGCGCCGTTCTGTTGAATTCTCACGGTAATCCGTTGCATTTCTTAGCGAAAAATCTTCTGTTGCCTGCTCAACCTCTACGCCCTGCTTGAGCATAATATCAATTACATCGTAGGTGAGATCATTTGGATTATTGGGTAAAATGTAAGCTTCTGTATCAATTTTCGAAGTAGCAGGATCCAATGCCTCCCGGTAGTAGGCAAGCAGTTCTGACCGATTTTCCACGGCTGTACGGACTGTGGCAACACTGTTTTTATAGTGGTCAAATATGCGCTGTTCTAGCGTAAGCACGTAGCCGTCTTCTGTTTCAACTGCGCGTCCACCCCTGCTGTGACCGCCCTGCTCGGCTAGCATCCCTATACTCCCCATCAAGCTTGGATATGACGAACCGTACCCCGGGTAGAAGAAATCAAACGCTTCGCGGGTAGCGTAATTTATATTATTTTCATCAAACTCTTCAATGGTACCACGCCCGAATTGATCAGCCCACTCCTCATACTCATCTGGTAGCTGCTCATTCCTGGGCGTCGTACCCGGCATTGTGAAATAATTACTATTGAAACCCTGCTCATGCAGATCAAGATGGACCTGCGGCATCCATTTTTGATACTCTGAAATGCGGCCGCGTGATTCGGGATGAACCAGCCACACCCAGTCACGGTTCAGGTCAAACCAATAGTGATTGGTTCGTCCGCCCGGCCAGATTTCATCGTGCTCGAGATCAACCGGATCCGTATTCAGCATATTTGCTCGGGACGACTTATACCAGTTCACATAGCGATCCCGGCCGTCCGGGTTGAGAATCGGATCGATGATTATTACCGACTCATCTCTGAATCGCTCAGTTTCATCATCTTCGGCTGCGGCCATACGATAGGCCGTCTGAAGTGCAGCTTCTGCACTTGAAGCTTCATTCCCATGCACGCCATAGCTCAGCCAGACAATTGCGGGACTGTTCTCAATCAGGCCTGACGCATCTGAATCGCTTAGAGATGCATCTGCCAGACGAAGATTATCTTCACGAATTTGCTCCAGGTTCGCATGATTCTCCTCACTTGTGATAATCGCCAGCCACAAATCCCGGCCCTCATATGTTTGCCCGTATGTAACCAGGGAAACCCTGTCACTGGCATCGGAAAGATGTTTCAGGTACGCTCCAAGCTGGTAGTGATGGGAATACGCTTCTCCGGGCTGATACCCAAGAAATTCTGCCGGTGACTGAAAATCTGAAGCGTACGGGAGATCTCCGTCGAACGTAAACCGGTCATTCAATAGCTGTGATACTGCCGGTGTTGAAAATATTAGGATAAAAAACGCTAAATATAGTAGCCTTAAATGAGTCATGAGTGATCAGAGGATGTTGTGATTTGTTTTGACTGAGAATACTAAAATAAAATGCCACTTTCACGGAAAGAGTGCCCTAATCACACGCAGTACAATAAAACTGACGTAATACAGATTTGCCAACTATACGTCACAAGTCATCATCATAAAGAAAGCTTCTGATTCAGTTGCTGTTTTCAAACTTTAACGGTTTTTTAGATTTAATCCAGAGACATTGTATTACTTGTTCGAACACTTCTTTCAATTTCTTATCACTACTTATGAACTATAGATTTCACTTTTCCCTACTTCTCTTACAGCTTCTCCTAATAGCTCCCGCGGCAGCCCAGGAGACGTATCGAAACTATCAGGAGATGACTGAGGCGCTGCAGCAACTTGAATCAAACCATCCTGATATAGTTCGTGTTCAATCCATCGCCAACTCTCCGGGCGGTCATGACATCTGGCATGTGACCATCGGATCAGGAGACATTGAGAACAAACCAGCACTCGCTATTGTCGGCGGTGTAGACGGCGCTCATATTCTGGGTATTGAAATGGCGGTTAAAATCACCGAATCTCTGGCTACTCACGCCAATTTGGATAAGCTTCTCGAGAATCAAGTCTTTCATATTTTCCCGAACCTCAATCCCGATGCATCTGAGCAGTATTTCTCCTCGGTCCGCTATGAGCGATCTGTTAACGGCAAAGCGACTGATCTGGACAGGGACGGAGTGGATAGTGAAGATCCGTACGATGACCTTAACGGTGACGGACTTATTACTATGATGAGAGTTCAGGATGCAACCGGAAGCTGGATTCATCATCCCGACGACGAACGTGTGATGATCGAGGCCGACCCACTCAAATCGCAACGCGGTTCTTACCGGCTACTATCTGAAGGCAGGGACAATGATGGAGACGGACAGTTTAATGAAGATCCTGAAGGCGGAGTCAACATAAACAATAATTTTACCTATCAACATCCGAGTTTTGAATATGGGTCCGGAGAATTCCCGGTATCCGAGATTGAAAACAGAGCGCTTGTGGATCTGTTGTTTGACACATTTAACATCTACGCTGTTCTCACATTCAGTCCAAACAACAACCTGAGCGATCCCTGGCAGTATAGCCGGTCGGACGCGTCCAAACGCGTAATTACCGGAATCCTGGAGAGTGATGAAAACGTATTCAAATCTATCTCTGATCTCTACAAAGATATTGTTCCGCAAGAGAATGCGTCCGGCTACACTATGCAGCAGGGCGGCTTTCCCGAATGGGCTTACTTTCACTATGCCCGCTACAGTTTTACTACAGACGGCTGGTGGTTGCCTGATGTACCTGAAGAGGTCAGCGGACAGTCAGATAATGGCCCGGCAAGTGACGACCTGAATTATTTACGCTGGGCTGACAGTCTGGGAATTAATTCTTTTACCGACTGGCAGCAAATTGACCACCCTGATTTTCCAAATCACGTCATAGAAGT
>Ga0306867_1001247_pt1 | contig 12069 bp, 12 predicted proteins | sample AntRauTorckE6831_FD_190432 | JGI IMG/M metagenome (GOLD analysis project Ga0306867, IMG submission 190432) | Saline lake microbial communities from Rauer Islands, Antarctica - Metagenome Torckler E6 #831 (v2) (version 2) | ecosystem: Environmental > Aquatic > Non-marine Saline and Alkaline >... | reverse complement strand
CGACGACGGCAGTGACCTGGTCGGCAACGTCTTTCAGGTCCTCGACGGCGTCTTGATTCAGGGCGGCAGTATCGCTCACGTCGAGATCGCCGGCACCAACCCAGTACTCGATGCGATTCTCCCGTTCTTCCGGTGAGTCGGCATCCTCCAGCGCTTCGACAAGCCCTTCGAGGAGTGTCTGGTCGCTGTACCCCTCGCGGTACTCGTCGATGAACCGCTCGAACTCCTCGTCCAGTTCGGTCCCGACATCGGTCGTAATGACGGAGATCTGGTTCGTGTGGTACTCCCAGGAGTTCCGCGAGAGGTTGGCCGACCCTTGGACGAGTTTCACCGTGTCGTCCGGCATGACGATACGGTAAATCTTCGAGTGGACTGTCTTCCGGTTCTTCAATCGAACCGTGAGACGGTCGTCCTGGCGCAGTCGGACAAGCGACCTCGCCGTCGAGACTTCGCTCACCTGGTCGGCGTAGTCTTCGGCGTTCCCGATGAGCACGTCAAGTGACCCGATGTCGTACTCGGTCAGCATCTGTACCATCAGCTCGGGTGTCTCCGCGTACGTCACAGCGTCCACGTGACGAGCGCCTGCGAACAGGTCGAGAAAGTCAGCTCGCTCTTTCACCATCGCCAGGCGGTATTCCGCAGCACCCGACCCGTAGAACTCCGGCATATCCGCGAACCGGTCAAACGAGATATTCGCCGTCAGTTCGTCCATACGCACAGCAGCGGTCTAACACGAATAAAACCGTACCGTGGAGCGGTAGTGGAGCATGCGCTGCCGCCACTTGGAGATACTTCGGCAGCGACGTACACCACACGCTGCTGGAAGCCGGCGTCATCGAAGAATGGCGCGAGACATACGACGAACGGCACCGCGAATCGATGCGGTCAGAGAGAGTTGATTTCGGCGATGGTGATTCGACGGGTGGTGAGGATCTTGGTTAACGGATGATTTCGTCTTGGAGTGAGCCAGGGGAGTGACCGACGAGGCGTTTGTGGAGGGTGACGGCTTGTGGTTCGGTCATTGCGGCGATCATATCAGCGATAATGCGTGCTCGTTCTGGGTCGTCCTGTTCGTCAAGTTCGCCGAGTTGGTCACGGTATGGGGCTGGAATAGCTGATGAGAGAATAGCTTCAGGTTCTGATTCGTCATACAGCATTTCGAAGAGTTCGTCGATTATATTCTCTTGTCCGTGTTGTTGGGCGGCTAACGTCGGGTTGCTAATGACGTGGTAGAATGTCAATTGCTTCAGAATCCCAATCTCACGGCTGAATTTGGGGTCGATCTCCAGTGTCGGTGTTTCTGTTTGGTCTGAATTATCGAGGTAAATGTTCTCTCTGTCTGCTGCCGTTTCTTGTACGGCTTCAAGATATCTGGCAATCATTGAGGAGACGAATTGGTTCAGGGTTCTCTGTTCATTTTCGGTTCCTTCGTACGGGCTGAATAAGTGGTCGGTGACGTTAGGGACATCCAAGACAAGCTCGATGAAAAACCGAATGACGTCACCGGTATTGATTGTGACATCACTTTCATCGAGGACGTAATCTTCGAAGGCCTTGAGATCAGTTCCTTCGGCTTTCTTCACTGCGACATCGATATCAACCTCTTTCACCGTCCTGTCTTGAGGTTCGACCAGATCAGCGGCTTCTCGGAGGAGTTTGTCAAGTGGAATGAGACCGTCACGATAGAAGTCATCAACATCGTGAATCGCGTATGTGAGGTCATCAGCATAGTCCATGATTTCCGCTTCGAGTGTTCTTTCGTGCGGTGCATCAAGCGACGCTCGTGCAAAGTCGAAGTACCGCTGTTCGGTCGGGTAGTGCCCCCACTTGTCGTCCGTGTCTTCTCCAACGGCAAGATCAGCGTCACGTTCCCACGGATATTTTTGAATGGCGTTCAGCGTAGCTCTGGTTAGGTCTAACCCGAGGTATTCCTCACCGCTTGGAACGAGCTTGGTGACGATACGGAAAGACTGTGCATTTCCTTCGTACCCTATTGTAGGATTCTTCTCTCCATCTTCCTCATCTTCAATCTCTTCTTCGGTCTCTCGGGATGACTCGTTGTCGGATGGAGTATCTTCATTTTCCGTTTCTTCGTTCGAATCATCCTCGTCAGAGTTATCGTCGGGACTCGTTTTTTCCCGGACTTTCTCGTCTAAGAGTTCTTCAGTGAGATGTCCGAATGGTGGATGACCCAAGTCATGTGCTAAACTGGCAGCCTCAACGACACTAGGGTCAAGATAGTCATCTGCAGGAATATCACTGTCTTCGTACGCTGATAAGAGGAGTTCAGACAGTCGTTGACCGACCTGCGCGACTTTTAATGAGTGTGTGAGACGGTCGTGGTGAAGATATGTTTCGCCAGCTCGGGCAACTTGTGTAACGTCCTTCAATCGTCGGAAAGCACGGGAGTAAAGCAGTTTATCTCGATCCCGTTCGTACGGGCTTCGTTGGTCCTTTCGTTCGGGGTCATCCAGTGCTTCTTCGTCTGACTTCTGGTAGTCGTTTTCGTGTAAGGAGAGATCTGATGGACGTCGGTCGCGCGGAAAATCGGTACCCATGCAAAATATCTATCGGCGGAGACGGCTCGCTAGCTTGTATTCCCAGTCGGGGGTTGTGGAGAGTTTTCCGTCGTTAATGAGACGGCGTAGGACATCCTTGGCCTCATCTCGATCATCAATGTCAGTTACCTGAATAATATCTTCCATACTAGCTGGTTCTTCGATCCGATTCTCCCTCATATCCAGAATGACATTCTGTTCGAGTTCGGCGTTGGAGTTCCTACCAGAGTTACTCATGACATCTCTCCGTTTTTGCTGCCGTATATTTATAGATTCGCCAGTGCCGATACAGTTTCGATTCCAGTGACAAGGCATCCTCCCAAACAGTCCGGGGCACAATCGAACAGCACCATATCTTGATCATCCTGCCACAATGGGAAAGCGGGAGAATTCGTGCTGGCCAATAGCTGAGCCCTTGCTTCTCCCCCAATGGGCGAGATCGGACTGACCAGAAGGACTTCATACGTGACGACAAAATGAGGAAATGCCGCACACCACTGCGGCCATCGAAATTCGGCGCACCACCGTCGAATTTCGTAGGTGAAGCCCCTGGTACCAGGGGAGTCACTCTCTCTTCGAAGGCTGAACGTCCCACCTGAGCGCCCAGCACTTGTCGACAGACACTTGCACATATCAATGTACGCAAAACGATGCTGAGATTGCTCGACAGCGACACCGGTCGCAAATTACGGTTCTCCATTTTTCGTTGTCCTGATCGCATCGAAAAGCGGTTTCACGCGCGCTTGGTATCGCTTAGGTTCTCGCTGTTCGTCGTCTAAGGCCCGACAACCTCAACGAGAGAGGTCCTCCGGAATCGTCGCAGAGGAGGCTAAGAAGCACGTCTGGTACGACCATAGCTATGTACTGGGTAGAACGACAACCCCCTGAATGGCTTACCCTTTTAAATCACCAAATCTTGAAACTGCATTACTCCGATGTCTCGCACTACTACACAGACAGAATCTATCGGTCGATTACGACCATCAACTGGTGATTGCTACAACTCTCAAGGTCCCGAACAGACCACCGGAACCCAGAGTGCTAGTGTCGTGTCGCATATCACCCTCACCGGGACTGCGAAACCGAGCGACAGTACCTGGGAACCTGTTGCGTACCGATTCGACGAACGCACGTATGAAACCCTCGTAGAGAGACTTCGGACGGCAGCCGATGCGGTTAGCGCTGCCACCGGTTCTGAACTCTCCGAATCACTACGGAGCGAGGTTATGGAGTGGTGCGCACTCCACGGATTTGACGCTCCGGCTGCGACGCCCACGCGAACGATCATTGCTCGGCAAGCCGTGCTGAACGTGCTTCTCAAGACGACACTCTACGAGTGGCATCACCAGCACGGCGACCTGCCATCGCTGCCCACCAATACGCGAGAGGCACTTCGACAGGTAGCAGAGCAAACAGAGAATCCAGCGTTTCACGAGTACGTGCTTGACGAGATCGTCTGGCTCGCTGATGACGCCGATCTTGAACCGATACTTGACGCTCGGAATTGGTTGCTGGAGTCGGGAGAGCCCGCTGAAGCCATCGGCCGACTCTATGCAGATCAGATGTCGAACGACAACCGCCAGATACTCGGCCAGTTTCGAACGCCTCCGTACGTCGGATCGCTCATGCGGACGTGGGCAGCTGGTGGTGATGATTGCGTGCTTGACCCTGGGATGGGAGCAGGTGTACTATCAAGCCCATTCGACCCGCAGTGGGATGTGAGTACAGACCCAGCCCACGTTGACGGGATCGATCGGAGTCGTCTCTCGCACCTCATGGGGACGACCGCATTGACGTTGTACGGGCAGGCGCACGACTCGCGTGCGACTGACTTTCTCGACCTCTCTCCCGCTGACCTGCAGCAAGATGTCGACGCGATCATCTGCAATCCACCCTATACAAGCGGTGATTCACTGCCCGCAGCGTACAAAGACCGAATCAACACGCAAATCGAGCAGTCGGTTGGGAGCGAACTCAGCGCACGATCGCCGCTCCATGCATACTTTATTTACCACGCACGGCAATTCCTCTCCCCAGGTAATCGCGCGGCCTTCCTCACACCGCAAAGCTTCCTCACGACGCGCTACGGAGAATCACTCAAGCAGTTCCTTCTGGAAACATTCTCCGTTAAAGCGTTCGTCCAATTTGATCCGGCTGGTGAACGAATATTTTCGGACGCTCACACGACTGCCCTCATCACGTTCTTGGAAGCAACACCTGAGAACGAATCAGGTGGTGAAACGCGGTTCATTCGCGTCGATGAATCAGTTGATGAGTCCGAACTCCGCCAAGCAGTCAACGACGGCGAGCCAGGAAGCACTGACTGGGGGGCGATCAACTGCGTGTCACAAACACAGCTCGATCCGGGCAAGAACTGGGAGGCGTTGTTCACTCCGACGGACATCGATTCGAGCGATCTTCCACGACTTGACGAGTTTGCCACAGTCCATCGTGGGAAGACGACCGGTGCAGTCGATTTCTTCTGCCTCTCACAGGCCGACGTAGGCGATCTTGAACTTGACACCCAGTACCTTTCCCGGCTGATTCGACAGCCGAAACTCGTTGACGGGTACGATTTCCGTGACGAAGACTGGGAGGCACTACGGGAAAGCGGGGAAGACGTGTGGCTGTTTGATCCTGACGCTATTCAAGAGATTCCGGATTCGATCGACATATTTAGCGAGCAGGTAGCCAGTGACGCGTCGGTAATAACAGACGACGACCCCAACCCGGTAGCGAATCTACTCGCATATCTACGCGACGGTGTCAGCAACTATGGTTTGCCAGGGACAGGCGCACTCGAAAACCGTCCGTGCTGGTTCCGACCGGAGAGACAAGATTCTCCCCAGGTTCTGATTCAAAACGGGAGTCGGGATGGGTTCACGTTCCGGCTAAATGAGACCGAGGCCCGAAACATCCACAATTTCGATGGACTCTACGAGGTGACGGTGAACGAGACGGAGCTGAAGGCGTTGCTCGCATATTTGAATAGCGGCGTTGCCGAGCGCATCGTTCGCAATCACACGCAGACACGTCAAGGTGGCTTTGAAAAACTGGGAATGGGCACTCTCAAACAACTGCCTGTGATCGATGTAGCCGATATGAACGATGAAATGACGACTGATCTTGCTGACTTGTTCGATGCACTGCGGGAGACCGCACGGCGCGACGGTGATTGCGAGCGCGCCATTAGTCGCATCGACGCTGTCATCCAGCAAACGCTGTAATTCGGAGTTCGGTTCTGATTCGTTTGGAGGGTCTCAGAGACCGATACTCACGAAGCTAGAGGTGAGATCGGATCTGGTAGTGGAGATGACGCGGGGAAGGATTTTTGAGCACAACCACTCTGTCGACACTATGTTTCGACGTTCCTTCCTCGGTGCTCTCTCGACGGTCTCGGCACTTCCAGTAATTCCCGACCGACTTGATCCAGCCCATCCGCCAGCTCTCCCGTTAGAGGGGAGCCTCATGTTTTGGTTTCATTTCTATTCCGCGATCGATCGGGACCGGCCGATGAGTACTGACCGCGCACGACGGATGACTGTAAATGAACTCGATCTCGATACTCTTGGCGACGACGAGGCTGTTCGATTATTGGAGTTAGCAAACGAGGGCGCGTATGGGAAACACGATATGCCTGAACAGTGGCAGGGTGTTTTCGACGAACTGAGACACGATTTCTAACGCCGAAGTTGATTCGCGCGGAGTCGGCCATATGCCGAACCACAACTGGTTCTGCAGAAACCATTGCATTCGCGCGCGATATCTGACGACTTCTTTAGCGTTGGCCGACAGGAATCGTCGCGTCATTCTTTGGGTGCCTGTTCAAATAGTCTCTCGGCGATAACAATGGAATTTTGAAAATCAGTGTATAGCGCGTAAATCGTCTTTTAGTGGAGAAATACGGGTTCTCACTAACAAGATTCCTCCCTCTCAGAGGCCAACCGTTTAAAAGTGACCAGGTTAGAAAGGTGGTGAACCGATGACCGATTCAGACCAACCCGCTGACAAAGACCGTACCGAGTTCGAACAACCATGACACCCCACATAGACACCTTCGTCGACAGGGACACGCAGTCGGTAGATGAAGTTCACACAGCCAAAGCAACGACGACAGACGAGCGAGGAACCGTCGGTGTCCCCGTCTTCTTCTCGGCAGAAGACATCGAGAAACAAGGGCTTGACCCGAGCGGCATTGAGCGTCTTGGAGTCAAAGTCGAAGACGGATTCATCCTGCTCGTTCCTATCGAATCCGAGAGTGAGTAAGTAGGGTAACTTTGCAAGTATTTAATACAATCACCAATAGCGAGCAACGTAGAAATCGCAAGCATGCCTGGACATAGCACCGATACACAGCCCACGATGACATATCCCTCCAAGCAGCAACACGCGCGTTGGAAGCAGGAAGCCGAGGACATGGATATGTCACTTTCCGAGTTCATCCAAGCGATGACCGAGGCCGGACTCAAGAAATTCGATGCCGAAGTTACGCCTGACGAGTCTCTGCGTGATCTTCGACAGCAACGGAACGAATTGAAACGCGAACTAGATCAAACCCGAAACCGGGTGCGTGAGTTAGAGGCGCAGCTGTACGCCGACCAGGATGACGACACGCGTGGTGATGGGGGATGACGAATCAGGTCGCAACGTACCCGACAGATGAGCAACTCGCCCGCTGGAAGAATCTGGCAGACGACCGGGATATGTCGCTCTCACAGTGGGTGTCGCATATGGTTGAAGCTGGGCAGAAGAAATTCGAAATCGAAGTCACACCTGACGAGACGAGTTCCGAACTTCGGGAGCAACGGAACCAGCTCCGAAGAGAACGTGACCGGATTCGTGAACGGGTCACTGAATTGGAACGGCAGTTGTACGACGACGAACGACGGGAGATCATTGATTTCGTGGAGCAGAACCCGGGAGTCGATGAGCCGGCCATCCATCAGCGGGTTATCGAGACGGCGAGCGACCGGATTCCAGACCAGTTAGACGCGCTGGAGGGTCGAAAGCTCGTGAAACAAGACGGGTTGTACTACCCGCTGGAGGACGAGTAATGGTCTCGGAGAACGTTGCCGACCGGCTGGGTATCTTCAAAACACTCGATGACGTCCCAGAGGAGTATCGGTTGCATCGCCACGACCGATTGCTTGCGGGGCGCGACGTGTACGCCGCCTGGGTAGCAGAGAACATCGATGCCGAGTGGGCGCGCAAAGAGGCCGGTCGCGTTGAGCGACGGTGGAAGACCCACATGGACGACCGTGGCCGCCACCACGCCCTTGCAACGCCTGCTGACGTGGAAGCGTTTCTCGCCGTTCTCGCGGACGAAGTCCAACTAGAACGCGTGTACAAGCCGTACTGGCTGTATTTGAAGCGCTTCTACCACTGGATGGCCTGGCACACTGACTACCCACACCGCTACAACCCGGTGCTGATGGCGTGTGTCGAGCACCCGACCAGCGAAACGGTCTGGAACTACGTCATGAACGACGTAAAAACTGCATTCAAATGACAGACAAACACGACTCCCGCGAACAGTTCGCTGAGACGTTCGACCAAGAAATCGATCCCCTAGAAAAGTACGAAGAAGGATTCGAATCAATCAGTGCGAACCCGTTCGACTTGTTCACAACTGAGATTCTCGATCAGAAGGGCAAGACCAACACGAGAAACAACTACACAATTCCGATTGATCAGTGGAAAGAGTACATGAATAACGCGGGGCGGCATCCCGCTTGTCCTGGGAAACGACATGTAGAGGGATTCGTAGACTACCAGCGTAACGAACTGGATAATTCGAAGCAGACGACAAAGCAGAAACTCATTCACCTAAATCGGGTATTCAAATTCTTCATCAGCGAAGACTCGCTTCCGCACGACGGCAGCTACAACCCGTTCAAAAAGGTACTCGACGATACTGAATGGGAGGAAGACAACACCAAAACACCACCCAACTTGTCCGTCGATGACGTCGCAGACGTACTCGTCACCGTGAAACACTGGAAACACCGCGTCATCATCCTGCTGATGCTATTCCTTGGAATCCGAGCCCAAGAAGCATGCAACATCGAACTCAGTGAACTGAACATCCAGCACGACGAGCTACAACACCAGTACCCAGAACTCGGCACCCATGATCGCCTCCCAGATGACATGGACGCGATTTACTTCCCGACGCGATACGACAGGGAAGGGAACAAGTCAAAAAACGAGCGGATCATGCCGATCCCTGACGAGTTGAAAGTCGCGCTAGTCCGGTATCTCATGGTTCGCCCGGATAACGGGAAGCCGTGGCTGCTCCTCTCCCAAACCCGGCACAACCAGATGGGGAACTCGAAAGTCAACGAAATCTGGAAGGACTACTTCCACCCGCAGTACGAATACAGCGAAGACGAAAAGTACGACTCGATCACCTCACACTTCGGTCGTCACTACTTCACGACGTGGTTCAAGAAAGAGAAAGACTGGAACCGCGAACTCGTGAAATACATGCGCGGCGACTCAATCAAAGGGAAAGACGGCGACTCAATTGATGACTACGTCCACCCGTACTTCGAAGACATCCACGAACGGTACCTCGAAGAAATCTACAAATTCGGACTGCGGTGAAGTTCTGGATAAGACCCGTTTTGTAGCTTAATTATACGACCGCTATGGCACCAGGTTTCTATTGCTCAAGACCCCATGTCGGTAACATGGAAAACATCGCTCCACTCCGATCAAAGTGGAACAACATTTTCCGATATGAACACGCCACAGGGGATAATCAACGGGAAAATAACGTCACAAAGTCGTTGCTCAAGGTTCTACAGGATAGCAATCAGGAAGCCTCCCAATCAGTCCTGTCTTCCCTCCTCATGGATGTCAATGGAGGGTCTTTTGAGATCAAGAACTTCACAACGCAAGCAGGACTAAATGTTGTTCTAAATAGTGGGACCCACCACAAATTCGCACTTGTAGGGATCTCTCGCTATGAAGGCACTAACGCTATGGACACGGCAAATGAACTTGTTGAACAGAACGAATCAGTCGGTGAAGCCGGGGTCGTAGATGCGGCTATCACGGTGGAATTAGAAGACCAGATCAAAACCATCATTTTTGAAATAAAGACACAGTCTGAACCACTCGACCCTGAACAACTTGCTAAGTACCAGTCTCAGCTGGGTATTCCTCGTGAGAATTGCTATACACTCACTTGGCCGCAGGTTTACAATGCCTTTCAGGCGGAGCTAAATGAGTTGGATTCAGATTCTTTTCCACTAACCACCTATCTGTTCGATGAATTCACAGAATTCCTCGCCATTGAGGAACTTGAAGGCGTCGTCGCTGAGAAGGCTGAAGGCGCAACAAAGCGCCTTCTTGTACGTCGAAAACACGATGTTGCCGATAGCGAGGCTGACAGATATGGTGAGCTTGAAATTCGAATCGAGTGGGCTGATGGAGGCACGAATTCATCTACTGTAGGCTGGATCGCAGCTGACACGTTGCAAAAAATCATCCAGGATATGGACAGCAGACTTCGTGAAGCATTCAGAGAAGCTGACGGTACACTTCTTCGGGACTACCTCCAAGGGGACGCTACTGACTGGAGTATCACTCAGGAAAGCCTCACGTATTTAGCTGAAGCAACGCCAGAAAATGACGATAATGACGATGCCATCCTCCGTCTTGTCGCAGCAGTAGAAGGATCCAATCCTCAACTGAGAATTGCACGTTACGTCGGTACAACATATGACCGATACACGACGCCTCCCTACCTGACGTTAGGGGACAATCAAAACGAATTCACACTATTACTGAACGATCTCCCTGCCAACGTCCGGGAAGAAGTGTTCACTCACCAACCAGATCTTGAGCAATTATGGCAAGAGTATCTCACCAACGGCGAACAAAGTCACTGACTCGCTGGGGAAGATTTTCTGCAAGATGACCACAATCACTGACTCAACGGGGGAACCTCACGCACGGCAAACAGTATAAACCTCCACTAGTCCTCGGACTATGGTCCGAGATACCCCCACGCCTGCAACCGGTCACCATCGCCGTTGATCCAGCGCTCGCCGATGTCATCGCGGTAGTACATGTTGGGCATCACGATGTTGTCGATGCGTCCGTACGCCTGCTCACGCGCTGCGTGCATCGTGTCGCCTTTGCCGGTCACGACGATCGGCATCCCATTGTTGCCCGCGGACCGCCACTGTCCATCGACCTTCTTGGCGTCCTCCAAGTGAATCCCTTCGCGGCTCTCGGTTTGGAAGACGACGGCAGCGTTCCGGGAGTTCTCGTCGTACGTCTTCTCGTCGTCGAACGGGAACGGTGGCAGCACAATTCGAACACCGATCTGGTAGCCGTTGTGCACCTCCAGTTCAGGATCGTTTCCGTGGGCGAGATCGTAGAAGAACTCGCCGGTTGACGACTCGATTGACTCTTCCTGCAGCGCAATCGTCGGGTAGCCGAACCGCGGCGTGAACTCCAGTGGGTAGATCCCGTTCTCGTTCACGATGCAGTTGATGTCGATACTGCCAACGTACCCCTCATTGGCGAGCCAGTCTTCGATCTTCCCAAAGGTCTCTTTGAACAGTTTGTTCTGGCCTGCCCAGAACATGGATGTCCCCATCTCACCGGTCTGTGGGCCGATGTTTCCAGGAAATAATTTCTTATGTTCAAAATTAAAGTTGACCTGGTCAATGAACTCGTTGCCGTTGAAGAACCCGCAGATAGCGACTTCCACACCCTCGACTTTCCGCTGGAGCTGGAACCCCTTCATCCGGTGGCCCCACGCCTTCTTGTAGGCCCGCAGGACATCGATGACATCGCTCCCATCGTCCTCGTTCCCGACGTAGAGGAGCCGCTTGACGTTCTGGACTTCGCCGAGAGGTTTGATCACGTAAGGGGCAGGGTTCTCTTGGACGTGCTGGATGCCGGCATCGAAGTCATCGAAGATGTGATGTTCGACAGTATTCACACCGTGCTCTTCGAGAATTTCCATAGCATAGCCCCGATCCTCTTCGAGGTGATCGGTATTTGGCGTCCCTCCGACGACGGCTTTCCCATCCTCACGGAGCTCCTCAGCGAGCGCGCCAGTCCCAATGTCGGAACCGACCCAGATATCGTCGAAGATGATGACATCGGCCCACTCGACTTCTGCGCGCCAGTCATCCGTTTTCGGGACGAAGCCGTCGCCAATCTCTTGATCGCTTTCGGCCTCGATGTAGTATTTCACGTCGTGGCCCTCGTGGTGAACTTGCCAGGCCAGGTCAGTGATCAGTGCAGCGTCGGCCGAGACGAACAGGAAGTGTTTGGATTCCATAGTATAATATTTAAGTTTGGGTCTGTAGTGTTTACGTAGCTGCATCTACTGGACAATTGTGCATTAAATCACATATTTTGTGCTCGAAGTTGAAATTGATTCGGTCGACGAACCGCTCGCCGTCGAAGAACCCACAGACGGCGACCTCGACGCCCTCGACCTTCCGCTGGAGCTGGAAGCCCTTCATCCGATGCCCCCACGCGG
>Ga0306867_1001246_pt1 | contig 12072 bp, 9 predicted proteins | sample AntRauTorckE6831_FD_190432 | JGI IMG/M metagenome (GOLD analysis project Ga0306867, IMG submission 190432) | Saline lake microbial communities from Rauer Islands, Antarctica - Metagenome Torckler E6 #831 (v2) (version 2) | ecosystem: Environmental > Aquatic > Non-marine Saline and Alkaline >... | reverse complement strand
TACCTGATTAAAGATATGTTTGAAACCATAACGCTTTATGACAATCGAATGACTGAAGCAGCCTCCGATACATTGGATAATGGAAAGTATGAAGTAAAACTGAAAGCCTATGCCCAAAAATACAGATCTTCAGAAAAAGGAGAGAAAATCTTTTCCAATGCTGAAGGCGAAAGCATAAGTTTTGAGACTGAAAAAGACACTTTAGAGTCGCTTCCGCTCCGGGATTATATTGAAATTGGAGTTTTTGGAGAGTCGGATGAAACAATTGATGGCGTTAAAAAGGAAAATGTATTGTACCTGAAAAAACATCTCATTTCTGAAATCAACAATGAATTCACCATTACTGTGGATGAGAAACCTACTGAAGTTGGCATCGATCCTTACAACAAATTGATAGATACGAATTCCGGAGATAATCGAATGAAGGTGGAGTAAATGTAAAAAGTAAGAAAAAAGAGAATAGAACAAAGACTGGTCAACTGGTCAACTGGTCAACTGGTCAACTGGTCAACTGGTCAACTGGTCAACTGGTCAACTGGTCAAAAAATAAAATTCCAGATCTTGAAAAACTAACTTGAAATGGAAAGTTTGACATGTAAAATGCACAGTGAGTGAATGCGTGAGGGATAGAAGTGGAAAGCTCAGGATGTAAAGCTTTTTAAAAAATAAAGCCTAGTGAAGCGACCAAAGGAAGCTCTTACTAGGCTTTATTTTTTGAGCTTTACTGAACTGGCTTGAAGCGGATAGCCCGACCCCCAAAGCATTGGGGGGCACGCCCTAAAAGCAAAAAAGCTTCTCGAGAAATTTCTTGAGAAGCTTTTTAGTTCGGTCAAAATACCTTTTACTCGTAGTACTTTTCTTTCAGCTTTCTTGATAACAATAAAATAAAAAGTAAAACTATAATACACAGGCATACTAAAATTCCCAGAACACCTGTAAAACTCTTTTTATCTCCTACCAGATCATCTGGGTTCACAAGAGTCCCACTGAAAATCATTAGTCCAACTGATGAAAGCATTAAGAAATAAATAAAATACTTCATAAATTTTTAATTGAATAAACTCTGAATATTCGTTGCGAATAATTTTACCGCAATGGCCAGCAAAATTACGCCAAATATTTTCCTAATCACAGAAATCCCCTGATTTCCAAGAATTTTTTCTATTTTTTTGGATGACTTTAAGACAGCATAAACAACTATGACGTTCAAAATAATCGCAACAATGATATTTGGTGTATCAAATTCAGATTTTAAAGACAAAATGGAAGTCATTGTCCCCGCACCAGCAATCAAAGGAAATGCTAAAGGAACAATAGCCGCAGTTTCAGGAGCGTCGTCTTTGTAAAGCTGTATCCCGAGAATCATTTCAATGGCCAGAAAAAAGATAATAAATGCTCCTGCCACGGCAAAAGAGTTCACATCGATACCGATCAAATTCAGAATGGTTTCTCCTACAAAAAGAAAAACAATCATCAAAATACACGCGACAATCGACGCTTTTTCGCTTTGGATATGACCTACTTTTTTTCTTAAGTCTACAATAATAGGAATACTGCCTACAATATCTATCACAGCAAAAAGGATCATTCCTGCAGTGAAAATCTGTTTAAAATCGAACATAATAGTCTTCTGTAATTTTTTGCAAAAGTACTTCTGATTCATGGATTGGCAATCTCATGAAATCTTGTGAACAACAATTTTTTGTTAAATATTTTATGCTGAATTCACCTTAGGAAGAGACTTTAAATTTTGAGTTATAACTTCATAATTGAGTTAGCTTTGCGACCATGATTAAAATTGACAAAACCCTTATTTCTGAATCGATTATAGATACAGAATTTGCCTGTAACCTGTCAGCTTGTAAAGGCGAATGCTGCGTTGCTGGAGACGCGGGAGCACCACTGGATGAGCACGAGCTGGAAATCTTAAAAACGATTTATCCCAAGGTGAAGCCCTATCTTAGAGCAGAAGGCATAGAAGCTATCGAGCAACAAGGCACTCATATCATGTCAGATTTTGATGAGCCAGAAACACCTCTGGTTGATGGAAAAGAATGTGCCTACGTCAATTTTACCGAAAACGGTACCGCACTTTGTGGCATCGAGTCGGCTTACCGTGCCGGCGATATCGATTTCAAAAAGCCTGTGTCCTGCGAACTTTATCCAATTCGAGTTCAAAAACTTTCAGAACTGCAAGCCGTCAATTACGATCGCTGGGATATTTGCAGCGATGCCTGTGACTTAGGCAAAACCTTAAAAATGCCGGTCTACAAATTCACCAAAAACGCACTGATCAGAAAATTTGGGGACGATTGGTATGCCGAATTAGAGCAGCGAGCAAACGAAATCAATTCGTAGCATTTCTAATTATTTTTAGAATTCAACAATTCACAAAATCGAAAATAATTAAAGGACCAAGTTCTTAACTGGTAAGCTTTTGAAGCGATTGTGGATAACTTTGTGGATAACTTTCATTTGATTTTCAGGAAATTTCAGGCATTTATTTTCATATTTGTTTAGATCATAATGAAATAATAAACCTCTCAAAATCATAACCCTATGGCTCAGATGGAACCCATTCTAGAAGAAAATGAAAACAGATTTGTACTCTTCCCTATCAAACATCACGACATCTGGGAATGGTATAAAAAATGTGAAGCGAGTTTCTGGACCGCAGAAGAAATTGATTTACACCAAGACCTTTCCGATTGGAAAAATAAACTGAGTGGTGATGAGCAGTATTTTATAAAACATATCCTTGCATTCTTCGCTGCATCCGATGGGATTGTCAATGAAAACCTGGCTGAAAACTTCGTCAACGAAGTTCAATATACAGAAGCCAAATTTTTCTACGGCTTCCAAATCATGATGGAAAATATCCATTCTGAAACTTATTCTTTATTGATCGATACTTACGTTGATGACGACAAAGAAAAAGATCAGTTATTTAAAGCCATCGAGAATTTTCCAGCCATCAAGAAAAAAGCTGATTGGGCATTAAAATGGATAGAATCCGATTCCTTTGCTGAACGATTAATCGCTTTTGCTGCCGTAGAAGGCATCTTCTTTTCTGGAGCTTTTTGCTCAATCTTCTGGTTGAAGAAAAGAGGCTTGATGCCAGGACTTACCTTCTCCAACGAATTGATTTCTCGAGATGAGGGTGTGCACTGTGACTTTGCAGTTCACCTACATAATGAGCATTTGGTAAATAAAGTTTCAAAAGAACGCATTAGAGAGATCATTGTGGATGCTCTAACTATTGAGAGAGAATTTGTGACTGAATCGCTTCCTGTAAGCTTGATTGGTATGAATTCTAACTTAATGACTCAGTACCTAGAATTTGTAGCGGATAGACTTTTATTCGAATTGGGTTGTGATAAAGAATATGGAACGGCTAATCCTTTTGATTTTATGGATATGATTTCACTTCAGGGTAAAACCAACTTCTTTGAGAAACGTGTTGGTGAATACCAGAAAGCAGGAGTCATGAACAAAAATAAAGAAGAAGACAGCAAAATTAGTTTCGACGCTGATTTCTAGTTTTTTTTGAAATCCTAGCTTTTTAAAATTACGATTATTAACTACCTGGAGTCCTTGGGCTCTAAACTTCAAATACCACCTACTATGTACGTTATCAAAAGAAATGGACAAAAAGAGCCTGTAATGTTCGACAAAATTACAGCACGAATTAAAAAACTTTGCTACGGATTGAACCCACTCGTGGAACCTCCCAAAGTCGCAATGCGTGTCATAGAAGGTCTTTATGATGGTGTAACCACAAGTGAACTCGATAATTTGGCTGCAGAGATCGCCGCAACAATGACCGTGAGTCATCCTGATTATGCACAGTTAGCAGCTAGAATCTCGGTATCCAATCTTCACAAAAACACTAAAAAGACGTTTAGTGAGGTGATGACCGATCTTTATGAGTATGTGAACCCACGTAATAATAAAAAGTCTCCACTTATTGCAGATGATGTTTACAAAATCATCAACGATAATAAAGAAGAAATTGATTCGAGAATTATCTACAGCAGGGATTTCAATTACGATTATTTCGGATTTAAAACTTTGGAACGCTCTTACCTTTTAAAATTGAATGGTAAGATAGCAGAGCGTCCACAACATATGTTGATGCGAGTGTCTATAGGTATTCACGGTGAAGATTTAGAATCTGCCATGGAGACTTACGAGCTAATGTCTAAAAAATACTTTACTCACGCCACACCTACCTTATTTAATTCGGGAACACCGAAACCACAAATGTCTTCCTGTTTTTTGTTAACGATGAAAGACGATAGTATTGACGGTATTTATGATACTTTAAAGCAGACTGCCAAGATTTCTCAATCTGCAGGAGGTATCGGTTTATCGATACATAATATAAGAGCAACAGGCTCTTATATTGCCGGAACCAACGGAACATCAAATGGAATTGTTCCAATGCTTAAAGTATTCAATGATACTGCACGCTATGTAGACCAGGGTGGTGGAAAAAGAAAAGGCTCTTTTGCTATGTATGTAGAGCCCTGGCATGCGGATATCTTTAGCTTTTTGGACTTAAAGAAAAATCACGGAGCTGAAGAAATGAGAGCGCGTGATTTGTTCTACGCCATGTGGATTCCGGATCTTTTCATGAAGCGTGTGGAGGAAAATTCTACTTGGACACTGATGTGCCCTAATGAATGTCCTGATCTTTATAATATTCACGGGGATGAGTTTGATGAGTTATATCTAAAATACGAAAGCGAAAACAAAGGTCGAAAAACCATTAAGGCGAGAGAACTATGGGAGAAAATCTTAGAATCTCAAATTGAAACAGGAACGCCTTATATGCTGTATAAAGATTCAGCTAACCGCAAGTCCAACCAGAAGAATCTTGGAACGATTCGTTCTTCTAACTTGTGTACGGAAATCATGGAATACACCAGTCCAGATGAAGTAGCTGTGTGTAATTTAGCATCCATTGCTTTACCAATGTTTGTCAAGAACGATAGTTTTGATCATAAAGAGCTTTATAAAATCACCAAGCAAGTCATCAGAAACCTCAACAAGGTTATTGATAGAAATTACTATCCTGTAAAAGAAGCAGAAAACTCCAACATGCGTCACAGACCAGTTGGGCTCGGAATTCAAGGGTTGGCCGATGCATTTATCATGTTGAGAATGCCTTTTACTTCTGATGAGGCTAAGAAATTAAATCAAGATATTTTCGAAACTTTATATTTTGCCGCTGTAGAATCTTCTATGGAATTAGCAAAAGCTGAAGGTCCTTATTCTTCTTACGAAGGCTCGCCCATCAGTAAAGGAGAATTTCAATACAACCTTTGGGGATTAAAAGATAAAGACCTCAGCGGTCGCTGGGACTGGAGCAAACTGAGAGACAAAGTGATGAAACACGGTGTGCGTAATTCTTTATTGATGGCTCCAATGCCAACAGCTTCTACTTCTCAAATACTAGGTAACAATGAAGCTTTTGAACCTTATACCTCTAATATTTATACCAGACGTGTCCTATCCGGTGAATTCATTGTTGTGAATAAACACTTATTGAAGGATCTTGTCGCTTTAGGTCTATGGAATGACGACGTAAAAGACGCGATCATGAGAGCAAATGGTTCTGTTCAAGGTATCGACATCATTCCAGACGATATCAAAGAATTGTATAAAACGGTTTGGGAATTATCGATGAAAGATATCATAGATATGTCCAGACAACGTGGTTATTTCATAGATCAATCACAGTCATTGAACTTGTTTATGGAAGGCGCTACGTTCGCCAAATTGACATCTATGCACTTCTATGCCTGGAAAAGCGGACTTAAAACAGGTATGTACTACTTAAGAACAAAATCTGCCGTAGATGCGATTAAGTTTACACTGAAGAACGAAAAGAAAGAAAAACAAGTTCCTAGTGAAGTAGCTGAAAAAGCAGCAAAAACTTATCAGGAAGCACAAAGCCAACAAGTCAAAGTGTCTGATGATTCATCATTGAGCCCGGAAGAATTGAAAGCTTTGATCAAGCAATCTAAAGAATCTGAAGGCGATGATTGTCTGATGTGCGGATCTTAAACGAGAATCTACCTAAAAAAGAAAACCCCCAGTAAATCTCGATTTACTGGGGGTTTTCTTTGACTTATACTTTTAAAATCAATCTTTTTTAACTTCTTTCTTCAGAGTAATTTTAATTATACCATCAATCTCTTTTGGATCGTAGCCAGCTTGCTTTAAATCATAAGATGATTTTATCACATCCATCGATTGGATGTCTTCAGGGTTAACATTTTTTATTTGATCATCATCTAATTCTTTACCATCTAAAATAAAGATGACGCGACTATTAATCATGCTTTTACTAGCTTTTCCATCAATTTTAGGGGTTATATTCTTGAAAGGGTTTGCTTTTTTAGTCGTGATTTTCATAATTCCGTCCACTTCTATTGAGTCAAATCCCAAGTCTTTAATTTTGGATAAAGATTTAATCACATCTACAGATTGAATTTGCCTGGGAGCAATCTCATTAAGGTTTTTATAATCTACTTCTTCGCCATTCACAAGGTAAATAACAGATCCATCGGTGTTTAAAGCTTTGTTATTGGAATTTTCATTTTGAGATGCATTGACTGCAGCCGCCTTTTTAGTGGTCACTTTAATTACCGCATCAATAAAATTTGAATTGTAACCTTCAGCTTTAAGCTCTTCAGGTGACTTAAGAATTTCTACAGATTCAATTTGATCTGTATCAATATTGACAATTTCTCCATTTTCTGCTTTGACGCCATCTATAATGAAAATCATTTTTTGGTTGTCATATTCACTCTTAAATTCTAAAAACCTCTTTTCAGACTTGGAAGACATATTAGAAAGAGAAATGTTTTTGTTTAGTAGAGGTTGCTTCGTGTTTTCTGAAGTTTCAATATTTTCAACTTTCATAGTCGCTACTTTATATTCACTAGAAATGATAAAATATATAAATTCACCAAGGGCTTTATCTTTAAGTTGAATTTCCTTAAACATTGCCAAGTTATCAGAATAATAAGGCTTAGAAAACTCCGTTCTGGTAGTTACTGAAAGTGTTTTAGAGGTGTCATCATATTGAAAATCTTCAACCGGAATATATTTCTCAACAAGCTCTTCTTTGTCTATTGTTTTTCCATTGATGATAAAGATCTCAGCATTTTTAATGCCTTCTATTTCCTTTTGAAAATTGGAAGTTTCGGTATTTAATTTAGTGTTTGCTTCTTTAATTTGAGCCTTTGTCTCTACTTGAAAAAGGAGAAAAAACACGACTAGAACTGGAGACACAATAAATAATTTCCAGAACGATTGTTTTTTATTTTGATTGAGCATGGCGATTCGTTTTTTGATTGGTGATTGGTGAAAGGATTGTTGAAGTTGAGATTTATACTGTTGTTGTGTGATGCTATAAAGTGTCATTTGGTAGTCCCTTTTAGCAGTGGTGTTAACCGCATTAGCATCTGCTTCGTACTCTAAATTAAGAATCAAACTTTTTTGATATAACCAGGCAAACGGGTTGAACCAGAAGAAGCATTTATAGATATGAGAGAAAAGTATATCAAAACTATGCTTATGAGTTACGTGCGCTTTTTCGTGATCTAAAATAATCTTCAATTCGGCTTCAGAGTAGAGTTTTGGATCGAAGACTATATAGTTCAAGAATGAAAAAGCGCCCTCAGGAATAGCTTTTTCTACGTAAAAAACACCTTCAGTTTTATAAGCTTTTGAGTTTTTTAAAAACTTTAAAAGCCTAGAGAATTTAAGTAGCAATTGGAGAACAAAAATAAATGAGATACTGATGAAAAGAATTTCAATTATAGCATTTTCAGTTATATACGACCAGATTAATTCAATAGTGGTTGGTTTAATTTTAGTAGCAACAAATTCAGAAGTATTAGGAAAAAAATTTGTTGGTGCAAGAGTGATTTCTTGGATTTTAGTAAACGTGAAAAGCGGCAAAATCAAACTTGATCCATAACCAACATGAAGATAAATTCGTTTCCATCTATGGTAAGTTTCAGCTTCCAAAAAGAGTTTATAAACTACCCAAAATAGGGTCAAAAGTAAAGAAGCTTTGGCAAGATAAATAAGCAAATCCATTAGCTTTTGTTTTTGATGAGTTCCAAAATCTCTTCCAACTCTTGTTCTGAAATCTTATCCTGCTGAGCGAAAAACGATACCATATTCTTATAGGAGCCGTCAAAAAATCGGGAAGAATTCTGTTCTAAAATCTTCTCACTATAGCTTTTCTTATCTACCACAGGAAAATATTGGTGGCTTTTCCCAAAGACTTTATAGGCGACATAACCTTTGTCTTCTAGCAACCTTACCAACGTAGAAACCGTGTTATAATGTTGATTTCCCTCAAGTTCTTCTTGAATTTCCTTTACAAAAGCCTTTTTCAACTTCCATAACACAGCCATTACTTCTTCTTCTTTAGCCGTTAATTTCTCAGAATGTTTCATGATTAAATTAATTATAGTAACGAATGTAAACTAAAAAAACAGTTAAATAACTATAAATCCAGTTTTTAACAATCTCATTTCTTTTTCATTTTAAACTTAAAGTTATCTTAGTAACCAACTATTTAGTAGAATAAGTCAAGAGTTCTGGAATTTAATAAGGAAATTGGGTAAGTAAGAATTACAGCTTAAGAACAAGAATTCCTTACATTTGACCCAAAACTAAAGGCATGCCAACCTGGGAATCTCTATTGTCACTAAAACGCCAAGGCGACACCAACAAACGTATTCGCAAAGAACAAGATGATACGCGACTAGGCTTTGAAGTGGATTACGATCGAGTGATTTTTTCTTCAGAATTTAGAAGTTTGCAGGACAAAACCCAAGTGATTCCCTTGTCCAAAACTGATTTTGTCCACACGCGGTTAACGCATAGTTTGGAAGTTTCAGTCGTTGGCAGATCTCTCGGCAGGCTTGTAGGAAAGAAAGTTTTAGAAAAGCACCCTCAACTGCAAGGAACTCACGGACATCATTTTAATGATTTTGGAGCCATTGTCGCTGCCGCAGCTTTGGCTCACGATATTGGTAACCCGCCTTTTGGTCACAGTGGTGAACGCGCGATTGGTGATTACTTCAAATTTGGTAATGGAAAGCGGTTTCAAGAACAACTTTCTGAAACGGTGTACCAAGACCTATCGAAATTTGAGGGTAACGCCAACGGTTTTAAATTACTCACCAACGATAATTACGGATCGCCGGGCGGTTTGAGATTGTCATACGCCACTTTGGGAGCGTTTACCAAATACCCCAAAGCCTCTCTTCCTCATAAACCCAGCAATCAAGTGGCTGATAAGAAGTTTGGTTTCTTTCATCAACAGCAGGAAAAATTTAAAGATGTGGCAGAAGAACTCGGCCTGGAAAGAAATACAGAAAAAGATGAGGTCCGCTACAAGAGACATCCACTCGCCTTTTTGGTGGAAGCCGCCGACGATATCTGTTACACAATTATTGATTTTGAGGATGGTATTAATCTAGGTCTAATTCAAGAAGAATTTGCTTTAGAATACTTATCAAAAATCGTCCATAAAAACATCAATACCGAAAAATATTCCAAACTCTCAACCACAAAAAACAGAATTAGTTATTTACGTTCTTTGGCCATAGGTGCTCTTATTGAAGATGCCGTTTCCATTTTTATGGAGAATGAAGAAGCGATTCTGAAAGGGGATTACCACCATGCGTTGATGGACAAGTCCATTTACAAAGTTCAAATTGAGGACATCATTAAAATCAGTGTCAAAAACATATACCAGAGTCAGGAAGTCCTCGACAAAGAAATAGCTGGTTATAAAATTCTTACCAAGATTTTGGATGATTTCACCACGGCTGTGGAGCATCTACATGCTGGATATGCCTCTAACTTTGATAAGTTAATTCTAAAAAACTTCTTGAAAGATTTTAATTTTTCGGACAGTAAACTGGAAGACTGGCTTATAGACGTGTGCTCTTTTGTGGCTTCGCTTACCGACAGTAACGCCTTGAGAACTTATAGAAAGCTGACCGGGAGTGATCTGTGAAAATATTAAATACTAAAGACAGGATTTCAAATTTCAAATCTGTTATTTCAAATTTTGTAATTATAATTCAGAAATAGCTTTTAAGCAAGTGATAAATTTCACATCAACTCAGTTTCTGTCATGCTGAATTTAGTTCAGCATCTCCACGTCATTTCCATCAAACCAATCCTACTGATTTTATCACATTATTTCAAGCCATCACCTACATAATACAGTTCTCGTTCACCTCATTAAGACCCTGAAACGTCGTTCAGAGTGACAAATAAAAAACGCCAATCACAAGTTCACATTTCACCTCTCAACGACTCACCGACTCAAAAACTCATGAAGAGTTTTCAGCAGTAACTCCGGATGTTCCAAATAAGACATGTGTCCGCCTGGTAGAATATTCAATTCAATACCAGCTTCTTCAGCTATATTTTTGGTCTTTTCAAAATTGATGACTTTGTCCTGTTTACCTAAAACCAATAAACTCCTCTCTTTATGGTTTTTGAGCACCTCTGTTCTATCTTTTCGATCGCGCATACCATTTAGGGTATTGATCACTCCCTGTTGCGAACATTGCTTTGCCTCTTGTATGGCTGCCTCAATTTCAGTTGATAATCGCTTTTGATCTTCTGGTAAAAACAAATGTTTTACCGCCATGCTTATAAAAGCATCCGGATGTCTTTGGATCATCGCTATCGCGCGATTTCTTTCCTTTTTCTTAGTTTCAGAATCGGCTAAAGAGCTTGAATTAAGCAGAATGAGTTTTTTAAGTTTCGCTGAATTCAATTCAGCTACAGCTAAGGCTACATACCCTCCCATAGAGTGCCCAATAATACTAAACGTTTCCAACTTTTTAGAGCCTGCAAACCCTACGACTAAAGAAGCATAATCTTCCATCTTATGGATGTAGCCTATCGCTTCAGTATTGCCGTGACCGGGCAAATCTAAGGTGTATAAGCGGTGTGTTTTAGAAAGCTCTTTCCCAAGCATTTTCCACATGGACGAATTTTCCAGAAATCCATGAAGAAGAATAATGGGCTCTCCATTACCTGAAGATGTGTAGTGAATTTTGGTTTGCTTGTATGTAAAGGTCATAACATTAAAATAAAACTAGTCAACTGGTTCACTGTGGACCGGTTGACTAGGTAAAGTATACTTTAAAAATAAGAGTGAAAGACTATTAACTATTCATCAGGTCTTCAATCTCTTCAATTTCAATAGGAATATTGCCCATCAAATTCTTAGGAGATCCTTTTTCTTGAATCACCACATCGTCTTCGAGTCGAATGCCCATATTTTCATCGGGCAAGTAAATCCCAGGCTCTACTGTAAAGACTTGATTGGCTTTCATTGGTTCATGTAGTAAGCCGTAATCGTGAGTATCGAGTCCGATATTGTGAGAAGTCCCGTGCATAAAGTATTTTTTATACGCTGGCCAGTCTGGGTTCTCATTTTGTACATCGGCTTTATCGAGTAGTTTTAAATCAAGTAGTTCAGAAGTCATCAATTTGCCTACTTCAATGTGGTAATCTTTCCAGATGGTTCCGGGCACCAACATATCAGTCGCCAGTTTTTTTACTTTATTGACAGCCGTATAGATTTGCTTTTGCCTGTCTGTATATCTTCCTGAAACGGGAATAGTACGAGTCATATCGCTAGTGTAGTTGGCATATTCGGCACCAACATCTATCAAGATTAAGTCTCCGTCTTTCAGTTGTTCTTTGTTTTCTATATAATGAAGCACGGTCGCATTTTTTCCTCCGGCAATGATGGGAGTGTAAGAAAATCCGCGCGATTTATTGATTAAAAATTCGTACATGAATTCAGCTTCCAGCTCATATTCCCATTTGCCAGCTTTGGTGAATTCCAAAATTCTTCTAAACCCTTTTTCAGTAATATTACAGGCTTTCTGCATAACCTCAAGCTCCAATGGATGCTTTACAGATCTTAAGCGTTGCAATATCGGATTGCTTTTTGAAACCTGGTGGGCTGGAAAGTTTTCTTTTAACCACTTGTTAAAACGATCT
>Ga0306867_1001244_pt1 | contig 12089 bp, 18 predicted proteins | sample AntRauTorckE6831_FD_190432 | JGI IMG/M metagenome (GOLD analysis project Ga0306867, IMG submission 190432) | Saline lake microbial communities from Rauer Islands, Antarctica - Metagenome Torckler E6 #831 (v2) (version 2) | ecosystem: Environmental > Aquatic > Non-marine Saline and Alkaline >... | reverse complement strand
TGAGAACACGATTATCAAGGAAATAGTGTTCTTATGAGATGAACAGGCGCAAAACCTCGCCGTTCACGGCGGGGAGGATGTCAACAGTTCAGTGTTTCGTCCGTTAATAGACTGAGTTCCGGGCCATCGCCGGGTAGTCCGAGTACACGTTCTTCACGAGTTCGTGAAGGTCCGTGGTCGGGTACTCATCGAACACGCCAGCCAGAACGTCTCGAAGGCCCTCGTTCCCGCCCTGGTCAAGAACATCGTCAATCGCAGGCCCGGGTTCGTAGTGGTACCGGATGCACCCGTCTTCGTCTTCCTCGGTGCGTTCAGTGACGTACTCCCGGTCAATACAGACATCCAGCGTCTTGTACAGTTTCCGGGAGAACGGCCCGTAGTCGTACGGTTCGAACGTGAACCAGTTCTCGTCGGCTTCGCGTTGGAACAGGAACATCAGTTTCTGCACGTACGTTCGGCCTTCGAGGACGTGCGGTGCCTCGTCGACGAGCAGACACAGCATCTCGGTCTGGTCAGTTGTCAATGAATGCATCTCTAACAGACTCAGAATGCCAGTTTTCGCTGCTACACTTCGGGCAAATCGTCGTTTCGATTTCGCGTTCACGGTGGCCTTCTCCAACAGTTTTCGCAACCGGCTCACCGGCTAGTTCATCTGTTGGTGCGGTTTCCGTGTGTCCGCAGTCACCGCATTCCCACGTTTCAGTTTGCATTGATGGGGTTCAGTTGTCTTGCTGTTCGAGGTGTGCGTCCACGTCGAGCGCGGCTTTACACCCCATCCCGCCGGCAGTGACGGCTTGTTGGTAGTGATGATCGACGACGTCACCGGCTCCAAAGATACCAGGGACGCCCGTGGCGGTCTGCCCGGCACCGTCTCCGCGTTCAGTCTGAATGTACCCGGTGTCGTCCAACTCAACGCCCGTGTCGTCGAGGTACTCAGTATTCGGGGTGTGCCCGATCGCTACGAACACGGCCCCGACATCCAGCGTTTCCTCAGTCACATCGTCATCCGATTTCGCCGTTGGATGCCCGTCAGGGTGAGAGACGAGTTCAGCCGTATCAACACCGTCTTCTTCTGCCCCGGTGATCTCAGTGAGTTCCGTGTTCCACAGAACTTCAATGTCACCGTCATCGACTTTCTCTTCGAGCTGGTCTTCCAGGTACCCTTCAGCACGAAGTTCATCGCGGCGATGGGCGAGGTAGACGGTGTCTGCGAAGCGCGTGAGGAACGCGGCTTCCTCGGCGGCTGCGTCGCCGCCACCGACCACGAGCATGTCTTCCCCGCGGAAGAACGCGCCGTCGCACGTTGCGCATGTGGAGACGCCGTATCCCATGAGGTCGTCTTCACCGGGCACGCCGAGTGTCCGGGCGGATGCACCGGACGCAGCGATGAGCGCATCGCACGTGTACACGTCGCCGTTCTGCACGGTGACGCGGAACGGCTGGTCGGAGTCATCGACGTCGGTGATGATGCCGTGTTCGATGTTCGTACCGAACTTTGTGGCCTGTTCCTTCAGATTCATCACGAGCTCGGACCCGCCGACGCCTTCGGGGAATCCGGGGAAGTTCTCGACGTCAGCGGTGAGCGTGAGTTGCCCGCCGGGTTCATCGCCTTCCAGGACGAGCGGGTCGTTGTTCGCTCGCGCGGCGTACACAGCGGCGGTTAGTCCGGCGACACCGCTGCCTGCGATGATTACCGGGTAATGGTTCGACTGGTCAGTTGGTGTGTTCGTGTTGGGACTCATTGTCGGGGTGTGCAGCGTTGAGTGAATTGGTGTAATTAGTCGGTGTACGTGAAGACTCGGGTTCCCTGCACGCCGGTGAAGGCAGCGTTACAGGCACGGAGTATTACGCGTTGGAGCGTTCACGTTCGAAGATGAGAGCAGCAGTCTCACCGAGCACTTCAACCGTTTCATCGAGTCTCCACCCGTTGACTGCTTCTTCATCCAGTATAGATTGCAGGTCTTCCGTGTCGTGTCGTGAAATCGTGGGGAGTTCAACCTGCTTGTATTCGTAGTCAGTCATCTGTACAGGTTAGAAGAGGCTTTCCGGGAGAACGCAGTCGAACGAGCCTTCGTGCTGGTCTCGGGTTTTCATCTTCACGTTCACGTCGCCGTACAGCCCGGCAGCGTCTGCGATGTCATCCTGCAGTCGGTGCACGCTCGGCTCGACGTACCCGGACGTGGGAGTAGCGATGAACAGGAGGATCTCCGGGTGTTTCGGGTCCGGTGCTTTCCGAATGACCTTCACCGTTTCAGTCTCGCGTTCAACGACGACGGCTTCAGTCGCCATGCCGTTCGTGTAATCCAGGTTCTGTGCTTGGCGAACGGCCTGTTTCAGGCTGTCTGCAGTGTGTTCGTCGTCGGGGTTTTGCTGTAGGGCTGGCACCATAGTCATGTGAAACTTCGCGGGGTCTCGGTGTATTACCACGCGGTGCTGTCACCGCTGGTTTTACCCGAGGCCCCGCGTGAATGTTCTGCTGTACGGTGGTTCCCTGAGGTAAAAAATTAACCCGAGAAGTGCACTGAAGTGCACTCCCGGGCTGTGTCGAAAGTCGCGTCCGGTCGTGAGGTCCTCACGATCGGTGTGGCGATTCGACGGGGCGTAGTGTGGTGAGACTAACCAGGTGCATTCAACGAGACGATACAGGTGAAACGCAGATACGAAGACACAACTCTCGTGCTCTGAGTTCAATGGGACTGAACGACCGCCGAGCGACCGGTAAGTATGACTGGCTAGGTCAGACGTCGGAAAGTAAGTAATCCGAGTCTCTGGACCGGTCAACTACGGGGTTGTTTGTCCTCGACTCAGGTGTTCGAGGGCAGTGTGTACTGCGCTTCCACACGCATGTTAGAGCGCACACTGGCGGGGCTGACCGGTTACGCGATGGCTCCCACTCGGTCCTGAAGTTCCTCGTGAAGGAGTTCTTCGAGCGACCGGATCACAACCGCCTCAATCGTTTGATCTCCGTGATCGTACGACGTACTGTAGTTCCTGTACGTTTCGAGTTCATCCGCGCAGATACCGGTGTAGTCACGGAGATCCTGCAACACTTCGAGATTATCTCGGTTTTCGTTCAGGGACGACGTGAGATGATTGTTCGACGTAGCGATCTCCACTGCGGCTTCTGAAATCGAAGCGTCAGACTCCGTCTGGTAGTAATCAATTGCCTCTTCAACAACGTGTTCTAAGTAACTCGGAAGTTCGGTCATTGGTTGGTGGGAGTAGTATTCGTGGACTGTTCCGTAAAGCTATCCAGCGGCGCTTGTTCGTCTGAAGATCCAGATGCAGATGAAGACGCAAATGCGTCTGGATGCTTGTTTTTATCGAGTGTAACCCCCGGTGAGTTACAGTCCGGGCATCGGGAGAGCGCGTTGAGTTCAAGCGCTGTTTCCCGGTCCGCTGTCCAGCCACAGAGGACACAGCGAACATCGTAATCGATGTCTTCGTTTCTGTTCATGACTGGAGAACTATCGTGGTCTGGTCACCGCAATCGACGCAATCGTAGCGGAGCGTCATGGATTACGCCGCCTGCTGAGAAGCCGATTGACCGTCAGCCGATCCGAGTAGCGATGCGAGTTTCGTTCGCGTCTGCTCGATCTGTGCCTCGTCAACCTTCTCGGTCATGACGGGGCTCCCGGTGTCGTCCGTAACGATGTTCCCGGCGTCGTTCTTCTCCGGCACTTCAACCGTCCCGACAGCCGGTTCAACGTAGGACACTGCGATGTCGATGAGCGCATCAGCGTCACTGTTCTCGACCGTATCGAACAACTGGATGACCTTCCGAACGGAAACACCAGAGTCCTTCTCCTCCGCGATGTTCGCCATCTTGTTCAGCGTGAACTGCAGCACCTGCAGTTCCTTCTTCGACGGCATCTCCGAGAGGATCTTGTCACGCGAGTACGGGAACGTTCGCGTGTACCCGTCGTTCAGGATACTCCCGGTCCCGCCGCAGTTGTCGCACTCAGTCCAGTGTTCCCGCGTGTTGCAACTGGTACAGGAGCAACCCGCATCACTGACACGGAGCTTCTCGTCGTCGTCTCCGCAATTACTGTAACAGTACGTCCGGCACGCATCTGCGTCACAGATCCTGCCGGTCCCGCCGCATGAATTACAGTCATTATACGGGTCACCTTGAATCTCGAAGTCAGCCTCGAACGTCCCGTGAAGGAATTCAGCTGCGGCTTCCGCGTTCAGGTACTCCACGTCGTGCCGGAACGCCGTGACGAACTGACGGTACGCGACCTTATCGACGATACGCGGCATGTGCGTCTCCTCCGTATGGAACGTCTCCCACTCACCGGGATTCTCCGGGGAGTACCGAGTGATCCCGTCACCGTCTCCGACGGTCGTCGTGTTGAACGCGTCGTGCTCATCAGGATGCGTGGCATTCCCCCACTTCTCGTGAAGAACCGAAGAGACGACGTCGTAATCATCTTCCTTGTGCCGCCAATGCATCTTGTGACGCGTGACGGATTCGCTCTGTAACTTTGCTTGACGCTTGAATGCGTTCTTGAGTCCTGGCATAGGTGTGTCACCGGCGTGTGTCGGTCTGAAGCGACCGCAACTCGCCTTCACCCGCCTTTTGAGGCGAGTTCGGGCGCGGGATTCCGGCGTAGCCGCTGTCACTGCACTGTCGCGCGACCCCTGCCCTGGTGGCGCGCGACAGCCAACGACGCTCAATCTTCACTCGTGACCAGGGGTGATGCCAGCGGTGCTGTGGCGCGATGAACGAAGTGAACGCGAGGGCGCAGGGGTCGGAACGACGAACGCGACGCAACGAAGTGAGACGCGAGGCCGTGAGGAGTGGTGGCCCTGCAAGGATGGGGAGGGCTCCCCTGCTGAACACGAAGATAAACAAGGAGTGGTGGAGGTTCGCCATCGATTGGCTGTGTTTCCGTACGGATAGTGCTGAGCGTGGTGTTCACGGAAGGGTGTTGTTGGGGTAGACTCCTTGAGTGAACACCCTAACGTTCAAAAAGAAACAAGAGAAAGTGAAGGTATGGGTCAAGAGAGTTGGGTAGAACGCGGGAGTTCCATACTTGAGACTGTCACTTCCTCCCGGATTGTATCCCCGCCGTACGGGTACATCACGGCGGTCGGGATGTGGGCGGTGTACTTGGTTGGGATGTATGGTGGCGAAATACTGATTCAGTATCTCGGCGGCCCGGAAAATGTCTATATTCAGACCGTGATGGGCCCGGGAATGCTAGTAGCGATTCTCGGCTCGTTTAGCGTTGCAGCCTTGGCGTGTTTGGCTGTTCCGTTCGATCGGATGAAATGGCACGGGGTAGGAGGAGCAACGATTGTGGCGGTCTCAGCGTTCTGTCTCTACATCCTTGTTCCTCCCGGTGACCAGTACATGTCTGGCCTGATGGGATTGATTCAGGGCCTCCCGGGAGTCGGGTCCGGCGCAGCTGCAATCGTTGCACTGCTCCTAATCGCGGTTCAAGCTGGTATTATCGTTGGGATCCTCATGTGTGCTCTTGCAATGGTGCACGTATTCCCGATGCGGTGGTTGGCGAAGGCCGCAGGTAGCATCGACGAAGAAGACTGGACGGTGAAAGAGGTTCTTCTTGGATAGGACGTCAGGAAGCTTCTTCGACGTAGATCGTCACGGACGGGTCGTACTTATCGTCTTCTCGCCGGACGAAGTCGTAGTCTGTCCCGTCAATGCACGGGCGAGTGGGGATTTCGTCTGCGAAGTCGTATTCCCGTTCTTCGATGATCGGTCCGTTACCACGGTTCGCACGGTATTCAACTGTCCATGTCCGCGGTTCTGGTAGACTCCCGTTCACGTTCTTGGTTTCCCGATCAACGAATTCCCACGCTGCATCCAGTGTATTCACGATGGTCCACGTGTCGTCAAGCCCGCCGTAGTCCTCGCCTTCCTGACGAAGGACAGTAAGCGCGGTTTCAACTTGCTCAACGGAGGGATTGAACTCTCCGTGACGAAGTTCAACATCGTCGTCAAGCGCATCACGCAGTGCATCGATCGCGGTCGTGAGTGTTTCTTCGTGGTCGGAATCGTGTTCGTTGAACCGAATCGATGCAAGGACGGTTGCAGTTGTGACTGCTTCTTGCTGTGTCACGTCGAGTGTCATGAGGTTTAGTGCGGGGTTCTACGGCAAGGTGGTTTGGTTATTCGAGGAATTCTGCTGCATCGCCGGGTTCCCGGTAGCAGCGGGAGGTCCACGGGCGTTCTTGACTGTCAAGCGCGAAGCGGAGGGAGTACACCCATCCGCGCAGATAGTCAGTCCACGTTGACCCCGCACCGCCACGGTCAGTAATCGCGTCTACTGCGGCTTCGGTCACGTTCCGTAGTAACGCGTCGTTACGGTCGGTGTTGAGCCAGTCGTACTCGTCGCTTCCTGGTGGGAGTTCATCATCACGGATGTATTCGAGAGCGTCTATCTTTCCGCGAGTCGACGCCATTTCTCGGAGATGCGGGTTCTCGTGGACGTGGATATCGTGGAACGAGTCGTAAAGATCCACATCACCGTCCCACTGTCTCGTGAGGTAGTCGTAATGGTTATTGAGCATCCCGAGTCGGTACGCGAGTGTGCTGTCGTCACGCATCGGTATCACTCCGCGTTCACGGACTGGATCATGATTGCACGGCGATTCCCGAGTTTCGATCCGATCCAGTCACCGGGCGTTCGACAGTCTTCACACGACCCGAGGGTCTGTGCGAGTTCATCGTTAGCCACGTCAGCAGCGGCGTGGTCGTCGCACAGCCCGTCAAGCATCACATCGTACCCGTCGACGGATGCAATCGCTTCACGGGCGGCTTCGAGCCGTTCAGCGAACAGGTGACGGGGGAACACCGGGCGGACTGCGTCGTCCGGTGCATCCGAGTCCTCACGGAACTCGTCGTCCTCGTCGAACACGGACCGGTTCTGGAATCGGCCTTCGTCGTCAGCGTTTCCAAGGTCGATGAGTTCTTCGACCGTTGCCTTGAACGGGCGCTTGGCTCCTTCAGCCGGGTCGTGCTGGTTGATGAACTCGATGAGACGCGACGGCCGCCACTCCAGTGGGATATCGTGGATATCCATGTGGAGTTCAGCGCCGTCGGTCATCGCTTCCATGATGTCGCCTTCGAGCCCGAGACGGACGGCGAGGGCTTCTGCAACGGGAACGCCTTTCTCTGCGTGCCCGCCGAATCTGCGCGGCGGGTCGTCAGACCAGAGCCCGCCTTTCTTATCGGCGAGCGTGACCTTCCCGAGGTCGTGTGCGACAGCCATCATGAGACGGCGAACACGGTCGTTGCCCGTGATGTCACGGGCTTCGCACAACTCGTGCATCCGTTTCAGGACCATCATCGTGTGCGTGAACGTGTCGCCTTCTCGGTGGAATTTCTTCGGGCCAGCCGGGACGATGTTCGCCCGGTCGAGTTGCGGAGCGATGACAGCGAGCGCGCCCGTGTCACGGAGCGCGGTCCAGAACCGCGTCGGGTCCTTGGCCTGCTTCATCGCTTTCACGATTTCCTCACCGATGCGGTCACGGCTCATCCGGTTGAGTTCCGGGGCGAGCTGACGCATCAGCGTCTGCGTTTCCGCCGCGATCGTGAACGGAACCGTTTCCGGAACGTCGTCCTGCATGGACTCGGGAACGTCCGGTGGGCGTTCAAACCGGCTGACGTACCGGGCAGCCCGCAGAACACGAATCGGGTCTTCGGTGAACGCTTCGCTGACGTGCCGAATCGTGCCGTTGGCGATGTCTTCACGGCCCTTGAACGGGTCGATGAAGTACGCGATGGCCTCGGATTTGTTGTCCGTGATTTGCGCGATGTCTTCGTTGTCTATCGCGTTCGTGACGGGCGGCCCGCACTGGATCTGAAGCGCCATGGCGTTCATCCGGAGGTCACGGCGTTTCAGGTCATCGTACAGCGAGACACCTTTCGTCTCCACTTCGATACCCTTGTAGCCGTGTGCGTCGTCGGGCTTCGTTTCCGTTCGGGCGAGTGCCCATTCCTCGTGCGTGTCGTCGTGGAGAACACCGAACGAGGAGGCGTTGATGTCGTTGAATCCCCGGTCGAGCATGGAGTCCAGCGTTTCGCCTTCGACCATGAGGTCGATGTCGTTCTCGGTTTCGCCGGGGATGAGTGCGTCCCGGTTTGCGCCACCGACAACGGAGACGACCAGGCCGTCCGTGTCTTGCGGGATGGATTCGAGGTGCTCCTTGGCGCGGAGAGCGACGTCTCGAAGAGCGTTACGTTGAGCGTTCGTGAGTTCCATGTTTGAGTGACCTCCGGTGCGGGTAGATACCCGGCACGCGCTTGCGCGTGTATAGCGAGGGTACGTGGTGCAGCGGAGTATTCCCTCCAGTCCGCCCCGGATGGGGCGCAACTGTGGGGGTTTACCCGCTGGACCAACGACCAGTGGTTCTGCCTGCAAGTTTTGCAGTACGGTACGTAACCGTTCTGGTCCTACGGTACGACACCGCACACGTGATGTCCTGTGCGCGTCCGGCGACGTGTCGGCGCAACCGCCCGGATTACATTGCTTCACCGCATACCGCGGTGCGGGGCGGTGAGACACCCGCGGCTCGAACGGTAGTTGTAGTCGAAGAAACGAGTCGGTGTGTTCAGTATGCAACGCTCAGTGGCGTGAACACCAGTTACTTCGTGAGGTGGATAGGGGCCGGGTTGATCGATTGGCCCGTGTACTGTTCCATGCTGTCGCGGATCTCCGGTGCCGGGTTGGCAATCGGGCGGGATTGCTCTATGTGGTTGAGTGCTTCTGCGAGTGTAATGTCGGTGCATTCGGTCAGAACAACACTACAGACACCTGTGCTACGGGAGATACCGGCTTGACAGTGCACGAGGACTTTATCATCACGATTGACTGCCGTGAGAACGTAGTCAGTTGCGGCTCTAAAGTCGTCGTAGTCGTGTTCCCCGTCCGGGAACACGAACGAATCCTCCGTGGTGGAGGCAGTCGGGAAATCGTACCCTGGTTTCGGGGAGTACCCGAGCGTGACGACTTCATCGAAGTCGTGATCTTCCGGTAGTCTCCGTACGGTTGGAGCGTCTGTAATGTACAGGTTGTCACTGAGCTGTTGCATGGGTCTTTCAGGTAGGTGTTCGCACCGAAGCGTGTAGTAATACCACGGGTCCGATACCCGTATTTTCACGGGCATCGTAACCAGTGTGTTTTACTCTGCTTCGGAGCGTTGATTACTGGTTTCACCTATAGGCATGTAAACGTGCGCGTTCCCTTCATGCGGTTCGTGACGGTACGTCAGGTCACGGGGTTTGCGGATCGGTGTTCACTTCGTCGACGTACAGGCAGTTCTGACAGATTGCTGTTCGAAGGAGTTTCTGGTCACGGAATAACCCGGTTTTCTTCAACGTGTAGTACTGCAGGTCGTAATCACCGCATCGCGGGCATTCATCTAACGGTGAGTACGCGATCGCTGACCGGAGAGATTCACCGTGCCATGTTCCGGCCATCGGAGTGAACGACCGGACGTACCTGACTTCGTCCCGTCCGGTTTTATCGGCAATAGCAGATCCGAACTCGGTTAGATCCATGAGTTACAACATAGTAGTTTACAGTCGCGGTTAAAGGAAAGGGCAGGCAGAACAAGGGTTCACCGGTCGGTGAACTACCGGCGTGAATCGAAGCGTGCCGGTTGTTACATCGAGACGGCTTCGAGTTGCTGCTGGTACCGGGCTCGCAGGGAGTTCTGCGAGATTCCAGCAGCGCCCGCGATATCTTCCTGCGGGATGACTTCACCGGAGTGCACAGCGGCCGTGTAGACGGCGGCAGCGATGTACTCGATGAGTGACCCGGCTTGCAGGAATTCCTCGGTGAGCGTGTCGGTGAGGATCTCCATCGCGTTCTCCTGAACGTCGTCGTCAACGTTCAGTTCATCGCACAGCGCAGCGGTGTACTCGTTCATGTTGATACCGTAGTCGTTCACACCGAGAGCGGGTGCGAGGCGCTCGTACGTGTCCACGAGTTCGTGCTGGTCGATGTGACTGATGTCTGCGAGTTCAGACGCGGACCGGTCGATGTCCTTGTCTTCGCACGCGGCGTACAGGACGGCCGTGGAGACAGTCTCGATGGGCATGCCGGCGAGCGCCGACAGGTCATCTTCGAGGAGTTCCTCGTACATCTCGCTGGCTGCATCCTGGACGTACCGAGGAATGCTCAGGAGATTGGCCATGCGGTTCATCTCACCGAGAGCGAACTTGTAGTTCTGCGTCTCGTCGCGGCTTGTGGTGAGGCGCTGGTCGAGGTCACGCAGACGGTGCATGGTCGCTCGCTTCTTGGAGGAAAGGGAACTACCGTACCCGTCCATGTCCTTCCAGTCGATACGGCCACCGAGCGCGTTCATGCTGATCCCGGCGTCCTGGTTACCGGTGACGTTCACGGTGCTGGTGTGCTCTTCGGAGGACTCGTGCTTCCACCCGGCGGTTTCCGGGAACGGGTTCGTGTCGAGTACGGTTCCGCAGTCTTCGCAGACGACTTCCGTGTTGCTACCAGCAGTGGACAGGTTCTCACTGTCGCAGTTCTCGCAACACGTCGGGGACTCGGACTCGGAGTCCGTGTTCTCGGTTGTGTCGGTGTGGTCGTGGCGCTGTCGCTGAGTGATGCTCGCGGCCTGATCGGAGTCTTCGACTTCCGTGACGCCGCCGTGCTGAGTGATGGGGGTTTCAGCACTTGCTTCTTCGGTCTGTTGGTCACCGGTTGTCTCGACGGTGTGCTGTGAGCCAGTCATACTTCACCCGGAACTACGGCACTGAAGCAGTAGTATTGCTTCGTGGTCCGGCGCACGAATGTGCGGCGCAACCCGGGGCATTACACTGCTTCAGTCCGAGGAAATAGGTCGTCGTGCGGAACCGTCATTCTGGTTGGTCGTCATCGGCGACGAAGTCCTCTAAGTTAATTTTTTCAGCGGTCAAGGTGATCCTGTACCCCGGGATAACGTGGGTTACTTCTATTTCCCCGTCGTTTTTTAGTTTCTCTTTATCGTGCTGTGTCAGTTGTATTTCTCCGTCGATTTTCATTGGTTAGTCAGGACTCTTGAACGTGGTCTGGCGGGTCTTGGGTGTGCATCGGGTACACGGTTTTCGTGTCGCACGTATCGCAAATGTGGACGTCGCCGCGGATGTCCGAGTGACTGTACTCTGCGTCGTCACCGCAGTTCCGGCATTCAACAGTACTCATTGATTGTAGTAATGCGAGTCGCTATCTTTAGCGTTCGGTTCGTTCGATGTGAATCGTGTACGTAGCGAGCCCGGATTTCCCGGCGCGGGTTTTCGTGACGCCGGGAAGCTGCTCGATGAACTCGTTGACCTCGCGGATGTGACCGTCGTAGTTTTTCTCGTGAATGATTCGCGTGCCGTTCTCCGTCGTGGAGTCGGTCACCCAATCCAGGATAACCATCGCACCGTCGTCCTCTACGTGGTCGTCGTACGAGACGACGCGATCGACTTTCGCGTGGTTGCGGAGCTGGTCGTACGGGTCGGTAGCGTCGTGGGTAGTGGTCGGTGAAACTGACATGTGAGTATGAGGGTCGGTTGTCGGATGGAGAGTTAGCGGTGTAAGCGGTAGCCGGTGGTCACTGCTTCTGAACCGTATTTTGGAGCAGTGACCACGCGATGCAGCGGTCGAGTGAGTGTCAGTACGTGCGTTACTGAACGAGATGGAGGTCGTCGATGTGGAAATCAGCGCTAGTCTGGCTTGCGCCTTTCGAGGTGTCCCAAGCGATCCCGCCGGTGTTGAATTCGTCGTCTTCGATAGCCACGGACGCCCATTCATTGTTACCCCAATCACCAGTCCATGCAGTTGCGGTGAGCGTATCAGCGAACTCAATCTCAATGTGCATTTCGACGCCTTCACTGACGTTTGGCGGTTTAAAAGTGTCAGAAAGAACAGTTTCGCCGTTTTTGACTTTGCGAATTCGGAACCGGGGCTCACCGCCTGTTGTCCCGCCAGCGTTGAGGCATGCAGTGCAAGAGTGACATCCTCCCCGGCGTAAACGCCGGGGCTTCCCGTACCGCAGGTGGGATATTTGCTGGTCTACGATACAACCTGTTCTCTCGGGCGAACCGTCCCGCTCTCGCGGTCGAACAGGTGTAC
>Ga0306867_1001238_pt1 | contig 12121 bp, 13 predicted proteins | sample AntRauTorckE6831_FD_190432 | JGI IMG/M metagenome (GOLD analysis project Ga0306867, IMG submission 190432) | Saline lake microbial communities from Rauer Islands, Antarctica - Metagenome Torckler E6 #831 (v2) (version 2) | ecosystem: Environmental > Aquatic > Non-marine Saline and Alkaline >... | reverse complement strand
TCGGGGAGAGCGATGCGGCAAAAACGGACGGCGAGAGCGGCGCAGGCAGTTAGTTCAGGAAGCCGTCGACCGGGCGAACGTGGGGGAGCGCTGGCTGCTTGACGAACTCGCCGGTGTCGGCAGCCACGGCGTGGGTAACGCCGCGTTGGGACGCGACGTCCAGTAGCGGCTGTTCCAGCGTGGCGTCGACGATCAGCGCGTGGGCGCCATCGCTGGCTTCGACGGCATCGAACGCGTCGGCCACCGGCACCTCCTCGATGACGCCGAACTCCTCGTCGAGCAGACGAGCCGAACCGCGGTTCTCGCCGACGACTTCCCGGACGTGATCGCCGAGCGTCGGCGGAGCGGGTTCTGCCTGTGCGTCCGGTTCCCGTTCTCCGACCGGTTCAACAGCAGCAGCCGTGGAGCCGCCCCGCCCCTTCCTGGAGTCGTCATCCGCTTGCGCGGCTTCTTCTGTCGGGTCGTTAGATGATTCGGTCGGCGTGTCCTCGCTCGTTCCCTCGCGAACGGCGTCCACCATCGGGCCGGTCTCGTTCGAGCCCGTATTAGTGGGTTCGGCGCTCGATCTGCCGGTCGCGACTGCTCGGGCGGATTCGGCATCTGCGACCTCGTGGGCCTCGACGTAGACTTCATAGGGTGTTTTCTCACGCAGCGCAGCGAGCAGTTCGCCGCGCTGGAGGTCCTCGACGGACTCGCCCTCCGGTGCGAAGGCGACGAAGTCCACGTCGCCCACCTGCACGAGTTCGCGCAGGATGAGTTGGCCGCCGCGGTCGCCGTCGAGGAACGCCGTTGTGGTCCGCTCTTGCGTGATCTCTGCGACCTCCTCGGGGACGTTTGTCCCCTCGACAGCAACGGCGTTTTTCACGCCGAACTCCAGGAGGCGAGCCACATCAGCGCGGCCCTCGACGACGATGACTGCGTCGCCATCGGCGACATTTGGGCCTGCCGGGTAGCCCTTGTAGTCGGCCATCTTGCCGACGCGGACCGACTCCCGGACCTCGTCGTGGAGTTCATCGCTCGTGAGGACGGTCTCCTCGAAGGAGTTCGCGAGCAGTTCTTTCGCGCGCTGGACGACGATGCGGCGCTTGGCCGCCCGCACGTCCTCGATGTTCGTCACTTCGATGCGTGCCTGGCAGGGTCCGACGCGGGAGATGGTCTCCAGCGACGCCGCCAGAATGGCGGTCTCGACCTTGTCGAGCGAGGAAGCGATGGTCACATCGCCGAAGGACTGGCCGCCCTCGCTCTCGATGGAGACGTCGACGCGGCCGACCTTTGAGGAGTCCTGTAGCTCACGGAGGTCCAACTCGTCGCCGAGGAGCCCCTCCGTCTGGCCGAAGACCGCGCCGACCACGTCACTTCGCTCGACCACCCCGTCGGCCGAGATCTTCGCGTGGATGAGATATTTTGCTGTGTCTTGCATGATGAGTGCCCGAAACGGGCTGAATGGTAATCTGAACGGCGACGCGTGCCGCCCGCGAAAATGGAGGCGAGGCTGCTGGATATAGCTGTCGTACTGGCGAACGGAGTCCCGCTCTACGATGGGTGGGAGAGAAAGCCGTCTTCCGACGACGAGCCCGTCGAAACCCCGGAATCTGGGCGATTGCTCCCGGCACGTGCTCGTTCCAGAAGAGCGCCGCTATGCAACCGCTGCGTCTCAGCAGCCGTTTCCGAAGGAATATTTTCTTCAATCGTTTTGTCCGATGGTTTTCGCCAATATTTATCAACTATCGGAGGAAAGGGCGCTTCACGATGCGAGATCGAACGCGCAAAACCGGTTGGGCGGTGGTGTTCGCGGTTGTCGTCGCCTTCGCCATCCCGTGGTTCCTCTGGCGCGATGCGACCGTCGTGGCCGGCCTCCCCGTCTGGCTCTGGTGGCATATCGGCTGGCTGATGCTCACATCCGTGATTTTCTACGTTTTCTCCCAGTGGGGCTGGGGGCTCTGGGTTGGGGGTGACCGCGTGTGAGCGTCGTGTTGCAGGTCGCTATCGTCGTCGGCTACCTCCTGGCGGCGCTGGCGGTCGGCCTCCTCGCCTACCGGCTGACCGAGCGGACGGCAGAGGACTACTACCTCGCCGGGCGGTCGCTGGGCACCGTCGTGTTGCTGTTCACGACGTTCGCCACGCTACTCTCAGCGTTTACCTTCTTCGCCGGGCCGAATATCGCCTACAGATTCGGCCCTGAGTGGATTCTCGTGATGGGGCTGATGGACGGCGTGCTGTTCGGGCTGCTCTGGTACGTTGTCGGTTTCAAACAGTGGCTGCTGGGACAGCAACACGGCTACGTTACGTTGGGAGAGCTGCTGGGCAAGCGATTCGACGCGCCGCGGCTCCGCGGCGGCGTCGCCTTCGTTAGCCTGTTCTGGCTCTTTCCCTACGTGATGCTCCAGCAGGACGGCGCCGGCTCCGCGCTGGCAGCGCTCACGAACGGCGCGGTCCCCTACTGGCTCGGTGCGGGGATAATTACGGGGTTTATGATTCTCTACGTCGTGCTCGCGGGGATGCGCGGCGTCGCCTGGACCGACACCCTCCAGGGGGCGTTCATGCTCGTGGTCGTCTGGACGGCGCTGCTCTGGGTGCTCTACGCGGTCGGTGGCGCGTCGACAGCGACAGCCGCGCTCGCAGCGTCCAACCCAGAGTTCCTCAGATTGGGTGGCGGCTTCTATGCGGTGCCGAACTTCCTCTCGACGGCAGTGGGTATTGCCTTCGGCGTCACGATGTTCCCGCAGGTGAACCAGCGGTTCTTCGCCGGCGACTCCGAGACCGTGCTCAAGCGCTCGTTCGCGCTCTGGCCGATACTCGTGCTCCTGCTGTTCGTCCCGGCGTTCATGCTCGGTGCGTGGGGTGCGGGGCTGGGCGTGGAGATGCCCGCGTCAGGCAACATTCTGCCCGCGATTCTCGCGGAATACACGCCGGGGTGGTTCGCTGCCGTCGTCGTCGCGGGCGCGATGGCCGCGATGATGTCCTCCTCGGACTCGATGCTGCTCTCGGGCTCCTCATACTTCACGCGGGACCTCTACCGGCCGTTCGTCGCCGACGAGGTGGACGAGCGGCGTGAGGACCGCCTCGCCCGGGTCGGCGTCGTTGCCTTCGCGCTCGCGACCTACGCGATGAGCCTCTACAACCGCTCCATAGAGGGAACGTGGAGCCTCTTCCGGATTGGCGACACCGCCTTCGGGGGGTTCGCCCAGCTCGCGCTGCCCGTTATGCTTGCGCTCTACTGGGACGGCACCAGCCGCGAGGGACTGGCAGCGGGCATCTTCGGCAGTCAGCTCTTCTTCCTCCTGACGGTGTTCCAGCCCGAGACGTGGGTGGGTGGGGTTCCGCTGGCCGGCTCGGCGCTCGCTGGACTACTCGAACCCGCCTTCGGCCTGTTCGCAAGCAGCTACGTCGGCGGCTGGGGCGCGAACGTCGTCGGGATGGGGCTGGGGCTGGTGCTGACCGTTGCTGGGTCGCTGTTGACTGCGGGGCGGAACTAGTCAGTTAACCACAATCGCATCAACAAACATCATATGACCACCCACATCGTCCCGGTCGGCTTCGATTACGACCGGCTGATCGCGCCGCTCATCCGCGACCAGTTCACCGTGGACCGAGTCGTGCTGCTGGAGGGGGCGGTCGGCTCCGAGGCCAACGTCGAGTACTCCCGGAATCTCGCCGAGAAGCTCGAGGGCGATTTCCAGAACCTGCTCGGCGCCGAGACCGAACGCCTCGTACTTGCGGACGTGTACGACTACGACACTGCCTTCGTGCGGGGCTATGACCTCATCAACGCCGAACTCGACGCCGGCAGCGAGGTCTGGGTCAACGTCTCCTCGATACCCCGCCCGGTGAGCTTCGCCCTTGCCACCGCGGCCCACTCCATTATCCTCGAACGGGGTGCGGACCGCGAACGGCTCCATACCTACTACACCGCCCCGGAGAAATATCTCGAAACAGAACTCGCCGAGGAGCTCCGAGACGCCCGCTCGACCCTCTCGGAAGTGGCCGAAGGAAACGTCGATGAGGCGGCCGTCGACGAACGTCTCGAGAGCATCGGCGCGCTGCTCGCGGAGTTCGACGAGGAGTACACCGATAGCTTCCGCTCGAAGGTCATCTGCAACGTCGACCGGCTCGGCCCCGGCGGCAAGGCGTATCTCGAACAGGAAGAACACGGCAACTCCCACCGCACCTCGCTCTCACGGATCGGCGAGCTCTGGGTTCGTGCCCACGCCGATGACCCGCCCGAAGCGCTCTCCTGAACCCGCTAAAACAGCCCCGCCCCGAGGACGATAACCGAGAGATTGTTCGCAAACACCGAGAGGCCAACCGCCAGCAGCAAGCCCAGCCAGAGTTCGATGAGATAGCCGTAGGGCCGACGAAATCGGGCAGGCGTCGCGACGTAGGTCCGCATCAAGCCGTCAAAGAAGCCGACAGCGAGCACCGTCACTCCCAGATGCACGCCGAGGAGGACCTCAAGGGGTTGGGCGAGGAGGTACGCCATCAGCGGATTCGCCTCGGCCCCGACGCCGACAGCCGCAGCCGCGAACAGCGACGTGAGGAGGTCGACAGACAGCAGGAGAAACAGCGCCACTGCGACCCACTCCCAGTACTCCGTCACCCGCTGCTGGACGGCATCGTGATCGGTCACAGCCCGGTTTCCCAGTCGCGTTCGGCTGTCGCATTCTGGGTCGAATTCGGAGTTGCCGTGTCCTCATCTATCGAGGCAGTTTCGTTCCCGTACGGCGGAGCAGACCGCCAACTATCCCCGACGGATTCACTCACGGTTCCGGGGGTTAACCACGCAGGGCGCGGTGAATCCGGGAGGACGCGAGTCGAGACGGTGTCGACCGCACGTGGCGTGTCGAGATAGAGTCGGCCGTCTACATGGACCGCCGTCCGCTGGAGGACGGACTGGGTCTCGGCGGGCGTGAGACTCTCGTTCTGAGAAACCATCAACGCGACCGTCCCTGCGACCAGCGGCGCGGCAGCCGAACTGCCGTAGAACTCTCCGGCAGCCCGCGTCCGCGCGCCGTCGGGCGCGAAGATATCCAAACTGGACCCGCTCGAACTGTAGGGGCGAGCCTCCCCACTTACGGCGTCGACTGCGCCGACTGCGATGACGTTCTCGGCCGTCGCGGGTGCGACCATCCCACCAGTCTCGCTGGTCACCGACAGGTCGTGGCCGGCTGAGAAGAGGTCGATAGTGGTGTTGTTCGCGACCGCGTCGCCCCGAACAGCAACGTAGTACTCTCCACGGGGGAGCGCCACGTCGATGGCCTCCGAGTGGGTGCCGTTACTGGACTGGTTCGTCACTGATTTGGCGACCAGCGTGTCCTCGCCGGGTTCGTTCCGGTAGAGAAAGAGGTCGAAGTCGGCGTTGCCCTCCCAGTAGAGTCGGAGCGAGGCGTCCCCGGAAACCGGGCCATCACCGAGTGTGTTGTAGGCTGTGTTGGTACCGAACGAGAGCCATCCCTCACCCGAGGCAGTCCCTCGCCAGTGCCGGTCCGCGTAGTTGCCCGCCGAGGTGACGAACACCACGCCACTGTCGGCAGCCTCGGCTGCGACTGCGTTCAGCTGGTCCATCCCGTCGGCGTCAGCAGGGAAGTAGCTGGCCGAATCGACGACCACGTCGACGTCTTGTTCGAGCAACCACTGGACGGCTACGGCGTAGCGTTCGGGACTCGCGTCTCGACCGACGCTGGCCAGATAGAGGTCGGACTTCGGTGCGGTTCGGACAACGATTTCGGCGACTGCCGTGTCGTGGCGGTCACTGGCGAAGATGGCTCCCCGGCCGCCGAACTGCCGACTGGCGGTTACTGCGCCCGCGATCGACTGGCGGTTGGCGTCGAATCGGTTGCCGATGACGCCGATAGAGGCGGATTCGCCGTCGACACCGGCCTCGTGGAGGGAGTCGATACTGGCGAACGTCGAACCGTGTTCGGCTGGTTGAGTGTCCACCGTCGCAGGCTGACTCTCCAACGACTCGCCAGGGTCAAGATTCTCGAAGGGGTTGCTCCCGGCGGTCCCAGCGCCCGGCAACGCAAGCGAGACACTGCTCACCAGAATCACGACGGCGAAGACAACGGCGGTGTATCGTTCCCTCATCTCTCTCGGTTGGTCTGGTCAGTGAGTCTTCCGGTAGGTGGTCAACGCCACGACCAGGAGCACGACGAGCCCGCCTGCGAGGAACGCAGTTCCAGGCGAGACGACGCCAAGCAGTTCACCGGAACTGCCGACAGAGTCCGCAACGCGGGGGCTGGTCGGACCTTCGGTTCCCGGGAGAGCCAGACCGAACGTCGACTGCACGAGGAGGCTCCCCACCACCAGCGCCGCAGCAGCACCGATATACTTTCGGAGTGAGGAGAGCAGCGAGGTGCGTTCCTCGGTGTCGCCGACACAGAGCACGAGCGAATCGTTGACCGGCTCGTAGACTGCCATTTCGCGTCCTTTGACCGAGTAGCGGGTGTCGGTGGTCTCGACCAACTCCGCCTCCATGAGGCTGTTGAGGTGATGACGGACGTTCTGCAGGGAGGTGTCGACGTGGTCGGCCAGCTCAGAGGCGGTTTTCGGCTCCTCGTGGAGCGTGATGAGCACCGACCGAGCGGTGTCCGACGAGAGTGAACCGAGCAGCGTCTCGGCGTCGTCGTCGTCGAGCCACAGCAAGCGTGTCCCCCCAGAGTCGTCCGCATCCTCGGCGGCGACAGCGTCCGATTCGGACGGGAGGAGCCCGGACATATGCGAACATAGCATGCGGACGCTAAAAACCCTTCTCCCCAGTGAGGAACGGTCTGTGTCCGTTAGACGGCAGAACGGGTCAGTTGTCGGCGGACGCTGTTGTGGTGGGAACGATACCACTCACCCAGAGCCCCGTGAGGCCGAGGACGAGAACTGCGAGTACAACCGCAGCTCCCGTGAACACCGCATCGAAGGCGTAGCCGGCGCCCCGAAGCGAGCCCACGATGCCGGAGCCAGTCGACTCCAGGAGGAGCGCGAGCCCACTGAAGACTGCGTAGGCGCTGGTGCGGTCGGCCGCCGGGAGCGTCCCAAGCATGTACGTATCAATCGCCGGGAACAGCCCGTGGATGACCAGCCCGATGACGGCCGTGACCGCCGTGACTGCGAGCAACGAGTCCGCAAAGACGAGCGCGACCAGACAGACGAGAAAGCCCGCGTTAATCCCGAGCAGGTAGGGAACGTGCGGGAGCCGGTCGGCCAAGCGGCCGGAGAGCCAGAACGCGGGAACGCCGGCGGCGAACACCAGCGTCAGCAACGAGTTGGCCGTCGAGCTGTCGAGCCCCTTGGCCTCCGTCAGATAGGGGATGTAGAAGTTGAACAGGCCCTGCCAGACCAACCCCGTGCCGGCCACGAACGCGATGCCCGCGAGGATGACTCGCCAGTGGCTCAGCGCGGCCGTGAACTCTCGCTCGCCCGCGGGTGGCGAGGGGACTGACTCGGGACGACGGCGAATCAGGAGCGCAAGCGCGACCGTCGACAGGCCGGCGGCAGCCGCGAGCAGCCAAAACGTCGCTCGCCACGTATCGACGACGAGGAGGGCAACGACAGCAGCAGGTGCAAGAACGGCGGCCAGTTGGCTGGCCGTGCCGTGGATACCGACCGCGCGGCCGCGCTGCCCTGGCATGAGTTCCCCGACTAACGGGATGGCGGCGACAAAGTAGACACCGGAGGCGAGCCCGATGACGAAGCCGCCAACTCGCAGTGTCAGCAGGGAGTTCGCAGCACTCGTGGCCAATGCGGCGACAGTGAGCAACGCTCCCGTCCCCACGACGACCCACTCCCGTGGAACGCGAGTGAGGAGATAGCCAGCCGGGAGCCGTGGGACCGCAGAGCCGACCCAGACAAGGGTCGTCACCGTCCCGATGGCGGCCGGGCCGACCCCGAAGGCCGCTTGCAGCGGCTCGACCAAGGGCGCGAACGCCACCCGCCCGAAGTTGACGAAGAAGACCAGCCCGCAGAGTGTCCCGAAGAGCCGTCGCGTCACGCCGGAGAGAGGGTGTCCCCCGTTGCATGCGTTTCGGTCTGCGGAGCGGTCGTAGCAGCACGCTGATTCGATCCTGCCAACCTCACAGGCCATAAGAGCCCGTAACCCAGATGGAGACACATGCTGGGTGGGAAACTCACAGCGGCGTCGACCCTGAAAGTAGTGGCCGCGGTGGTGGGCGTGCTGACGCTCTCTATCGGCGGTGCGTGGACCGCAGGGCTCATCGGCGCCCCCGCTGTGGCGGGCGTCGAGAACCGATTCGGCGACGTCAACGAGACGGCGACAACAATCGAGAGCGAGGTCATCATCACCAACCCCAACCCCGTTAGCCTCCGGCTGGCCGGCCTCGCTATCGACTACGCGGTGGAAATGAACGGCATCCGCATGGCCACGGGAGGACGGGAAGGGGTCAAAATCGAGCAGCAGGGTAACAGCACCATCCCGCTCACAACGATGATGGCCAACGAGAAGCTCCCCGCATGGTGGGCCAGCCACGTCCGAAACGGGGAGAACACCAGCCTCGTCATCGACGCATCCATCCGGTCTGAGATGCTCGACCGCTCGTTCGAGCCACAGATCACGCGCAGTATCAACACGAGCATCATCGCGGCGTTCAACAGCGACGAGGACCACCCCATCGAGGCGAACCAGCCTGCGCTCTTGGACCCGGTGCTGTGGCTCAACAGCACATCCGGGTCGTGGGGCGAGGTCGACAACGAAACGACGGAAATCGACATGGCGTTCGACCTCTACAACCCCAACCCCGCTCCGATCGTCATCTCCAATCTGGGCTACGAAATCAGGATGAACAATGTCGTGATGGGTGCGGGCTCGACCGACAAATCCACCGCCATTGCGCCGGGTGAGCTGGAGACGGTTTACGCCACAACGCTGCTCGAGAACGAGAATCTCGACGAGTGGTGGGTGACCCACCTCCAGAACAACCAGACCACCCACCTCGAAGTCGAGTTCTACGCGCAGGTCGATTTCTCCGCCATCGGCGGCGGCACCACGCGCATCCCGCTGGACACGTACGAGCAGACCATCGAGACGGACATGTTCGGGACGAAAGGAGCGAACGAATCGGGGTCCGAGACGGACAGTGGTACGCCGACTGAGACGTCGACAGAAACAGAGAACGGTGGTGGGCAGACAGAGAGCCCAACCGCGAAACCTACCCCCACGCCGACGGAGACACCTACGGCGTCGCCGACGCCGACCGGGACTGAAACTGACGACGGACTACTCTGAGCTGAACGAACGGGGGCGGATTTGATGCCCGCCGAATAGGTGAAAGTCAGAAGATAATCCACGGGAACCGGTGAAATGGTGGTTCTCTCCACGAACAAATTGAGCGAGCCGCTACATCTCCGACGGCAGGATGAACTCCAGGCCGTCGCCGTCGTCGGTCCACCAAACTTCGTCGCCGTTCTCGATATTGTCGCGCTCAGCGATCTGTTTGAGGATGGAGACGACGAACCCACTGTTCGATTTTTGGCCGGTTCTGGAGTCCGCGTAGAGTCCCTCGGTAGTCAGAGCCGAGAGAACGCCGGGATTCCTGATACGGCACCGGCAGACACAGACCACGGAGACGAAAGGTCTCTGACGGCGGGCTGATGGCCGATCGCTGCCTGCGCGCTCAGGCTGCGCGGGTGGAGCGATGCCGGCAGGAATATGGCACGCGGCGAGCCAGGCCGAACCATGACTGACCGCGGGAAAGTCGACCGTGCGTTCTTCAGCCAGCACGTCGCGCCGCGGCTGGGCGCCGACCGCGAAGACGTCGCACTTGGCCCGTCCCACGGCGTCGATTTTGGCCTGCTGGACCTCGGCGGAACCGGGCTGGCGATGGCGACAGATCCCGTGTCAATCCTGCCCGAACTGGGGTTCGAACGCGCTGGGCGCTTCGCGCTCCACATCGTCCTCTCGGACGTTGCAGTCAGCGGGAACATGCCAACCCATCTCGCGATTTCGTTGGCGCTCCCAGCGTCCACGACGAGCGAGCAGTTCGACGCGCTCTGGAGCGCTATCGACGCCGAGTGCCGCGACCTCGGGACCACCATCGTCACCGGCCACACCGCCCAGTATCCGGGGGCCTCTTACCCCTGGGTTGGCGCCGCGACGGCGATGGCCGTCTGTGACCCAGCGACGGTGGTTCGACCGGACGGCGCCCGTCCCGGCGATACACTGCTCGTCACGCGCGGGCCAGCCGTCGAGACGACGGGGCTGTTCGCCTCACTCTACCCGGAAGCGCTTCGCGAGCGCGGACTCGACGCCAGCACCGTGGCCGAGGCAGCCGAACGGCTTGAGGAGGTTCGATTGGTTCGCGACGCCGTAACCGCCGCCGAAGCCGGCGACGTGTCAGCGATGCACGACGCCACAGAGGGCGGTCTCCTCGGCGCGTTCTGTGAGATGGCGGGGAGCGCCGGCGTGCATTTCGACATCGACCCCGAGGATGTGCCGGTTCGGCCGGGCGTCGAGGCTGTCTGTGAAGCGCTCGAAGTTGATCCGTGGACGGTGACGACGTCGGGGACGCTCGTCGCCGCCGTTTCACCAGAGGACGCCGAGGCAGTTCGCGCTGCGCTCGAGGCCCGCGGGACGCCCGTCGGGTTCGCTGGCGAGGTGGTCGCCGGGTCTGGGGTCTCCTTCCGTGGTGTGGAGTGGACCGAGCCGCCACGGGACCCGTCGTGGGATGCCTACGCCACGCTGTCGAGCGAGGACTGACCGCCGCGGCGGTTCGGAACCCACATGGCTGGCCCGAACTGACCATCCGCCGTGTCACGGTTGGGGTCGCTCTTCGGCGAGGACGCGGACGTGCTCGGGAACCGCAACTTCCAGTTGCTGCTGCTGGGGAGCCTCTGCTCCCCGCTGGGGGAGTCCGCGGTCTCGCCCGTTCTCGACTCACTCTCGGGAGCGTACGGTGTCGACGTTGCCCGAGTTTCGCTGTTCATAGCGGCCTACACCGCCCCAGCCATCGTCGTTATCCCGTTTGTGGGCGCGCTCTCGGACCGCTACGGCCGGCGGCCGATTCTTGCGGCTGGCCTCACCCTGCTGGGCCTCGCGGGGCTGGCGTTGCCGCTCACCACCGATTTCCGCGTCGCCCTCGTGCTCCGCGGCCTCCAGGGGATTGGCTACTGTGGCATCGGTCCAATCCTCATCACTACCGTCGGCGACCTCTTCGGCGGCGACCGTGAGGCGACCGCACAGGGTATCCGATTCACCGCGGTCAGCATCGCACTCGGGGGGTTCCCACTGCTCGCGGGCTGGCTGGCTGGTGTCTCGTGGCGCGCCCCACTGTTCCTCTTCGCCGTCGCGCTCCCTGTCGCAGGCGCCGTATTGCTGTTCATGGAAGAGCCGACGGAGAGAGGAAGCCGTGGAAGTTGAGGACGAAGGAGTGAGGCTCCGGGACGCGCTGAAGCGACCTGGGCTGGTCGCGCTGTTGGTGGGTCGTGGAACGCCAGGCCTCCTCTGGTTCGCCTTCCTCAGTTACGCCTCCGTCGTCGTCGTACGCCTGCTCGGCGGGACGCCAACGGGAGCAGTGCCCTTGTCGCGGTTGCCAGCGTCGCAGCAGGCGTTGGGAGCACGCAAGTGGGGCGACTCAGCGCGGCCGCCGACTCACGGTTCCTCCCATTGCTCGGGAGCTGTGCCGTCGCTGGAGTTGGCGTCGCCGTCGTCGCGCTCGCGCCCTCGGTGCTCGTCGCCGGGGTCGGCGCGGCGGTGTTCGGTGCCGCCTTCTCCGTGGTCATCTCGCTCTACCGCTCAACGATTACCACTAGCGCTCCAGACGCCGTCCGAGGCGGTGTCGTCTCCGTCGGCGAGTCCGCCGGTCGGTTGGGGAGTACCGTCGGTCCGGTGCTGACGGCTGGGGTCATCACCGCCGGTACTGCGTCGCTGGGGTTTGAGGCTGCCGTCCGCGCTGGCCTGCTGGCGACAGTATTCCTCAGCGTCGGTGTTTCGGTGGCCTGTCTGGTCGTCGCTGACCGGACGAACACGTTCGCAGGACCGGCCTGAGCCTGACGGGGTGACAACGGTTTTGTCTGCGCCGTGGAATGCTCGCACATGAGCGTCTTCTCGGTCTCCCGCGATGCCGTGGCCGCCCGCGACGAGGACGACCCGCTCGCCCCGTTTCGCGAGCGATTCGAGGTC
>Ga0306867_1001236_pt1 | contig 12142 bp, 10 predicted proteins | sample AntRauTorckE6831_FD_190432 | JGI IMG/M metagenome (GOLD analysis project Ga0306867, IMG submission 190432) | Saline lake microbial communities from Rauer Islands, Antarctica - Metagenome Torckler E6 #831 (v2) (version 2) | ecosystem: Environmental > Aquatic > Non-marine Saline and Alkaline >... | reverse complement strand
GCGACGACAGTCGGCGCCAGCGCGGCGAGCCGGCGGCGAAGCAGGCCGTAGACCCCACCCGCGACGAGCGCAGCTACGACGACTGGCCGGAACGGGGACTCCAGGACGAACAGCAGCGGGAGTGCGATTCCAGTCATCAGGAGCACGTCCTCCGGGGCACCGTCGTAGCGAACCCAGCGTTTGGGTCGGCGCCAGCGACCACGGGCGTGGTCGTACACCGCTCGGTCGGAGTGACCCTCCCATGGGCGGAGTTCAAGCCCGCCGCCGTAGCGGTCCATCTGACAGTGCAGGGCGGCAGCCAGCAGCAGGAAGCTCAAGCCGACCAGTACCGGTGTGCCGAGCAGTAGCGCCCCGACGACCGCAGGGATGGCAGCGAGTGCGTAGCCCGTCGGGTAGTGGAGGGTCCGGCGATGGCCAGCGTAGAGATCGAGATCCGGCAGAATCCCGCCGACGAGGCCACCGATCAGGGCGACCGTTGCGTGCTCCGGGGCCAGCACCAACATGGGTGTCGCGATGGCGACCCCCACCAGCGCGTGTGTCGGAAGCATCATGTATCCCTCCGGAGGCTGTTGGCAGGGATAAATATGTCGCCGATGGGAGGGCAGGATTCGCGGGTCCCAGGCAGTCGGCTCCGGTGGGCCAAGCACGGAGCGGCCGACCGGGCGGCGATTGACGTGAAGCAGGATATAGCCGTCCACCCGCTCGCCCTCCGGGCCGTAACCGAGTCTGTCGTTGTTCAGTGAGGGCGGGAACCCAGCAATGGTCCGCCAGTACTACGCTCCGACCGGAATGGAAGAAGGTACTACTCCGGCTCGCTACTGCCCTGCATGGCAAATCTCGAGCGGATTCAGCTCTATCCAGTGAAAGGACTCGACGGTATCGAGGTCGACGAAATCGAAATACTGCCTGGCGGGACGCTGGCGTTCGACCGCGAGTTCGCCCTCTTCGATGCCGACGGGGAGGTGCTCAACGGAAAGCGCACCGACCGTGTTCACGCCCTCAGAACGGAGTTCGATCCAACCACCACCGAACTGACGGTGGAGCCCCCGGATGGCGACAGCCAGCGGTTTCGGCTCGACCGAGAACGGAGTCGGGCCGAACGGTGGTTCAGCGAACTCTTCAGGGTTGAACTCTCGTTGGAGCGTGACGACACGCTGGGGTACGTCGATCGTCGGGAGATGGGCCCATCAGTCATCAGCACCGCAACTATCGAGACAGTCGCCTCGTGGTTCGAAGGGCTCTCTGTGGACGGGGTTCGACGGCGTCTCCGAGCGAATCTGGAAATCTCCGGCGTCCCAGCGTTCTGGGAGGACCGGTTTGTCGGCGAGAACGCTCCGGCAATCCAAATCGGGTCGGTTCAGTTTGAGGGGGTGACCCCCTGTGGGCGATGCGTCGTCCCACAGCGAGACCCGGACACTGGGGAACTGACTGAAGATTTCCGTGAGCGGTTCATTGCGAAGCGTCGGGAGACGTTCCCCGAGTGGGCTGACAACGCGGCGTTCGATCACTACTACACGACGATGGTCATCATGGATGTGCCGGAAGCCGACCAAGGGGAGCAGATCGATGTGGATAGTTCAGTCGACATCGTTCCTCCTTCCTCCTAGTCTCGTCTGTCGAACGTGGATTGTGTCGCAGAAACATGGGCGCTAAAGGAACTAATGAAAAAGACGGAAGAACTGGTGAGGCACACGAAATCGGACGGTTTAGTGTTTCATGAACCGGTCCAGATTGGGGCTCACAATCGAGTGGTTCGACTCAGAACGAACTATGAAACTCGAACCAATCGAACCCGAAACGGCGCTGGAATTGTACATCGCAGAGAAAGAAACAGAGTTGTCCAAGTCGACGATTCGGCCGCACCGCTCGCGACTCGGTCACTTCATCCGGTGGTGCGACGAGCGCGACATCACCAACCTGAACGAGCTGACCGGACGGAAGCTCCAGGAGTTTCGTCTCTGGCGGCGCAACGATGGTGACCTCGCTAAGGTGAGCGTGAAGACCCAGGTGGACACGCTGCGCGTCTTCGTCCGGTGGCTGGGGACCATCGACGCGGTAGACCCCGATCTGGACGTCAAGATAGTTTCACCGGATGTCACGCCAAACAAGAATAGCCGCGACGTGAAACTCGACTCCGAAGACGCGGAGTCGATTCTTGAGTACCTCGATACGTACGAGTACGCCTCGCGGCCCCACGTTACTTTCGCGCTGTTCTGGCATACGATGATGCGCCGAGGCGCTGTGCGTGCCCTTGGCGTCGACGACTACCACCCCGTGGAGCAGTGTCTCGAGGTGTGTCATCGGCCGGAGTCAGACACGCCAATCAAGAACGAATTTGACGGCGAGCGCTTCATCGGGCTATCGGGCTGGCTCTGCAAGCTGCTTGATGACTGGCTGCGGGACCAACGCCCCGACGTAACTGACGACCACGGTTGAGAACCGTTGCTCGCAACGCAGTATGGGCGGCCGTCCAGGACGACATTTCCGAAGTACGGTAACTGGTACTCGCGCCCCTTCGACTACGGAGAGGAATGTCCGCACGGTCGTGAGCTTGATTCCTGCGAGGCGATGACCAGGAGATGGCCTCCAAGTGTCCGTCGTCGATCAGTCCGAACGCGATTCGAGGGGGGGAGTATCACGTACCATCTCATGAAGGACATCCCGGAGGCTGCCGTGAGTGACCGGGCTAACGGTAGTCAACGCGTTCTCGACCAGCACTACGACCGACGTCTAAAGTAGCTCTTTTCGCCGCCAACGTGCCGTAATTTTACTGAAAATCCCAAGCGACAAGAACATTTGTCAAGACTCGCATCCGAGGTGGGAAACAAATTAGATTTGCTGAATATGTGCGTTGTATTCAGCACGGTGGTTCTATCAGGCCTGAAGCAGGTATCCACCGGTAGCTACCTCACTAGAGATACCGCTCTCAGCTGTTGTCAAAATCTACGGAAGCGATTCACAAGCGATCCCGTCTCCATCACCATCAAGCCGATGTGGATCTCCCGGAGTGGCCTCAAGAACCCACTGTGCCTGGTCATGGGTGTCGAAGTCCCCACAGTTGTAATCCCCATCGGGTGGGAGGGGTGGGATGTTGGGTCCACTGATACTCGATTCCGTAGTTGAAGCGGTAGTTGTTACTGGCCCACCGAAGTCCCAGAGACCGACGTGGTTAGCTTGGGCAGTGGCCTCTATCCCCTGGAAGTCATTTCGTTTCGTAAACGAGCTATCGTACATCCGGGCATAGCCATCGGCAAGCAGCTGCTTGTTGAAGTTCTCCCCGTCGACGTAGATGTAGACCAAGAGGCGGCCGTAGTACCCACGACGATCAGCCTGTGGGTCAACTGCGATCTTGACCGTCTTCCCATCGAGCTGTTGGGCCGCGAATTCCTCCGCCTTCTCGCCCCAGTTGAACAGGTGATCACGGCCAGCGACATCGTTCGGGATACTCTCAAACTCATCCGGGTTTACGTTGCTGTACGTAGTCTCGGGAGTATCGACTCCCAGGAGCCGGAGCGTGTCAATCTCTCCATTAGGGAACCGAGCCTCCATTGTGTCCCCGTCGATCACCCGAGTGATCGTGACTTCCCAGCTGGTGCCCTCCTCTGGGCCCGGTGGGGCCTCGGTCGTCGGGGCGGGCGTCGGCGTTGGTGTTGGGGTGGGCGTGGGTGTTGGTATAGGTGTCGGCGTTGGTGTCGGGGTCGGTGTCTCAGCAGTTGTTGGCGGCGATGTCGTTGTTTCTGGGGTGGGCGTGGGTGTCGGCGTTAGTGTTGGGGTCGGTGTCTCAGCAGTTGTTGGCGGCGATGTCGTTGTTTCTGGGGTGGGCGTGGGTGTCGGCGTTAGTGTTGGGGTCGGTGTCTCAGTCGTTGTTGGCGGCGAAGGCGCTGTTTCAGCTGCTGTAGATAATCCTGACAAAGTCTCACCGGTCTCTGATGATGGTGATGACGTCGCGGCCTCTCCCGATGGATCCTCGGGTACCCCGCCCTGTCCGATCGCCGCGACGGTGGCAAGAAAAGCCACACCGTAGACCATAGCGGCGACCCCTGAGACTGCGCCACCCTCTGCATCAATGCCCGGCAAACGTGCGAGCCGTGTGGCCGCCCCTCTGTAGTCACGGGCTACGGCGATACCAATGATGATCGGCGAAAGGGGGATTATGATTCCTAGGACTGAAACAGCCAACCCGAGGTAGAGCAATCCGATCGCTAGGTTTCGAGCCGATGCCCCAGGGCGCATCCAGGGCACGCGATCGGTGACTGGCATAGTCAGTACACGGCATGCTATCAGATAGTTATAATCTCCTTACGCGGAGCGAGGGACCGGCGCGGGAAGCGCCGAACGCTAGAGTACCTCACTGAGCGACTGACGCCTGCCGAGCTGGCCGAACTGTGCGTCCGCCTCTCGACAGAGGAGCTGCCGCTGGGTGTTGCGTTCGACACCGATAGTGGGGAGAACGGCGTTCAGGTCCGAGTCGGTGAAGAGTAGTCAATCCGCCCGCCGTTGACGCCCGTACGCGTTCTGGTCAAGCATCTGCTGGGTCGCCACTCGTCGAACCGCCTCACATTCGTGCAGCTCGGGAATCTCTCCATCGTCGTTGAGCACGTCGTCGCGGTCAAGAAAGTCGATCGACTTGGATTCCCGCACTCCTTCTTTAGAATCTTTTCGCCAGCGTGCGGATGGTGAGCGATGAAGCAAATGCAGGACTGGATTGTCGTCTTCACCGACGATGAAGACCAGCGAGAGGGTCTCGCTGAACTAAGCGACGACCAACTACGTGGGTAGACCCGCAATCGTGTCACTATTGGGCTCTTCTCCAGCAAATTGGAGGTTGTTTAAAAGGACATCAACAGCGTCCTGTAGATGTGGTCCAAGTCCACAGAAGATGGACGCTGCAGGACTTCACCGTCTGGAGCCCGGCCGCCTCCGTGGTTCGAGTTTCGTGTAGTTCATTATTGAACCAGCCTCCATCGTCGATCTGCCTTCTCGCGCTTCGAAGCGCGGTCATAGTGTTTGTCGAGAACCTATTCGCTCGCGTCGATCCGGTCCGAAACGACCCCGCGCGGGACACCGTCGTTCGACAGTTCGTCACCCGTGCCTTCCGGATGTCGTGGGGCGAGCGGACTCTCGATGGCACTCTCGACCTCGCGGCGGGTCATCGCCGCGGCGTTCGGGTCGTACATCGGGTTGTCGCTGGTTTGGAGCGTGGCTATCGACGTGCTCGTGCTGGTACTCTTTCGGTTCCGTCCACCCCCGGAACCCGAGCCGGGGCGACGTTCGCGGCCTTCGTCGGCCTGTATACGTCGTTCAACTGCCTACTCGGTGACTGATTGGCGTGGGGGTGCTGCCGCCGGCCGACGTAGCGCCGGATACCGATTTCGTCACCGCTTCGTCGCATTGTTCGCTCTCGTTGGGTGGGCTTTCCGACCAGTCGCTGCGGACTACCTGCGCTTCCGTCGGGGCGACCTCTAGCCGGCGGCGGCCACGGTTCGGCGCCCTGTTCCGTGCGGCTACCGGTTCACGACGTAGAAAGCTGATTGAGGGTATCAGATATCGTCCCAGTCGACGCGGTCGCGGTACTCCTCACGCAGCAGGTGGCATTTGATACCGTGGCCGTCGGTCGGTTCGTGGACCTCCGGCACCTCCTCTTCACAGACGTCGCCGATTTTGTGCGGACACCGCGGATGGAATCGACAGCCCGATGGCACGTTCGAGGGGTCGGGGACGTCGCCTTCGAGGATGATGCGGTCGTCCGCGTCGGCGCGGCCGGGAATCGCCGACAGGAGCGCTTCTGTGTAGGGGTTGAACGGTGGTCCGAACACCTCCTCGGTCGTCCCGGTCTCGACCAGTTCGCCGAGATACATCACCGAAACCCGATCACAGACATGTTCAATGACCGAGAGGTTGTGGCTAATGAACAGATACGACAGCCCGAGGTCGTCCTGCAGGTCCGAGAGAAGGTTGAGGATCTGGGCTTGGACCGAGACGTCAAGCCCGGAGACGGGTTCGTCGAGCACGATGAGCTCGGGGTTCACCGCGAGGGCGCGGGCGATGGCGACACGCTGTTGCTGGCCGCCCGAGAGGTCGCCGGGCCGGCGTTCGAGGTGTCGTTCGTCGAGTCCGACCTCCGTGATGAGCTCACGTGCTCGCTCGTGACGCTCGTCGGCGTCGGCAAGGCCGTGCAGCTTCATCGGCCGGCGAACGATCTGTCCGACGGTGCGTCGGGGGTTGAGACTCGACTGAGGGTTCTGGAACACCACCTGCAGGTCGCGGCGGATTCCCCGAAGCTCGTCTTTCGAGGCAGCTGTGATGTCCTTTCCCTGATAGACCACGGTACCGGCGGTGGGTTCGAGCAGTTTCAACACGGCACGTGCGGCCGTGGATTTCCCGCAGCCGGACTCGCCCACGAGTCCGAGCGTCTCCCCGGCGCTGATTTCGATATCGATACCGTCGACGGCTCTGACCGTCTCGCCCCGGCCGAGGAGGTTGTCGATGATGTTGCCTGTTTCGAAGTGTTTCTTCAGACCCTCAGCTGCGAGGACGGGGGTGTCACTCGCCCCATTCGCTTGCGGGTTATCTGGGACGCCTGGTGTCGAATCTGGAGCGGTTGCCCCCTCGCGCCACGAGAGGGTGCGAGGCTCGTGGTCGTAGGTGTACTCCATCTCGTCGATGGACTCGTGACGGTAGCAGGCGACTTCGCGGGTTCCGTCGTCGAGTTCCAGCTGTTCGAGGGGTGGATGGGCACTGCGACAGTCCTCGGTGGCGCCAGGACACCGGTCGGCGTACTTACAGCCGCGGAAGTCGGTGCCGGTCAGGTCGGGCATCGACCCCTCGATTACTCGAAGGCGGTCTGTGGCGGCACGCTCGGTGTCGATTACGTCGGCGTCGAGTCCGGGGTTGCTCGCGAGAAGCCCTTTCGTGTAGGGGTGGCGCGGCTCGGCGAACATCGATTCCACGCGTCCTGACTCGACGACGCTACCGGCGTACATCACCAACACGCGGTCGCACACTTCGCGGACAACGCCGAGATCGTGGGTGATGAACAGGACGCTCATCCCGAACTCGTCGCGGAGTTCGACGAGCAGGTCGAGGATTTGGGCCTGAATCGTCACGTCGAGTGCGGTGGTCGGCTCGTCGGCGACGAGCAGGTCCGGCTCGCTCGCGATGGCGATGCCGAAGACGATGCGCTGTTTCTGCCCGCCCGAGAACTGGTGTGGATATTCGTTGTAGCGGGCGCTCGCGTTCGGAATGCCGACCCGCTCCATGATCTCGATGGAGCGCTGTTTGACATCGCTTCCCGAAAGGGAGGGGTCGTTGCTGCGGACTGCTTCGGCCACCTGCTTGCCGACGGTCATCGTCGGGTTCAGCGTCCCTGTCGGATCTTGGAACACCATCCCCGCGTCGGTACCGCGGAACCGTCGGAGCTCCTTTTCGTTCATCGAGAGCACGTCCTCGCCTTTGTAATCGACCGTTCCGCCGGTGATCTCGCCGGGTGACTCGATGAGCCGGAGAATGGATTCGGCGGTCGCGCTCTTGCCCGCCCCGGACTCGCCGACGAGCCCGACGATTTCCCCGTGGTCGAGGTGAAGGTCGACGTTGTCGACCGCATGGACGACACCTTCTTCGGTCCGGAAGACGGTTTCGAGCCCCTGGACTGTGAGGAGTCGGTCGTTCTGGTCGTCGGTCGTCGATTCGCCGCTGCTGTTGGTCGTCGGTGTGCTGTAACTACTCATTTGTCACCCCAAGTTCTGTGCTTGCGTTCGGGTCGAGGACGTCACGGATGCCGTCCCCGAAGAGGTTGAAGCCGAGGACCGTAATTGCGATTCCGAGTCCCGGGAAGACCGCCATCCACGGCGCCTGTGCGAGGTACTGCTTCGCCTGTTGGAGCATCAGTCCCCACGAGGGCGTCGGCGGTTGGGCGCCGAGCCCGAGGAACGACAGGCCGGCCGCCGCCAGAATCGCGAAGGAGATGCTGATACTCGCTTGGACGATAATGGGTGCGGCAGCGTTCGGCAACACCTCTCGGAACAGGATGTAGGAGTCGCGCTCGCCGAGCGCTTCGGCGGCTTCGACGAACTCCTCCTGTGCGACCGAGATGGCCTCCGAGCGCGTGACGCGAGCGAAGTAGGGGATGTAGACTAGCCCCAGCGCCAGGATCGCGTTGTTGAGTGTGGGCCCGATGACGGCCGTAATTGTCATCGCGACCAGGATCGGCGGGAAGCTCATCAGGATGTCCATCGTGCGCATGATGAGGTCGTCGACGGCGCCACTGGCGTAGCCGGCGAGCCCGCCGAGAGGGACGCCGACGGCCGAGGAAATCAGGACACTCGAGAGACCCACGTAGAGGCTGATACGCACCCCAAGGAGCGTTCGAGCGAACACGTCCCGCCCGAAGTTGTCGGTCCCGAACGGGTGTTCTGGGCTCGGAGCTGCAAACCGGTCCTGGACATTCATCTGGTTGGCTGCCTGCTCGGAGATGATCATCGGGGAGACGATTGCGAGCACGACCAATCCGATGATCAGAGCGAGCCCGACAACCGCCTTCGTGTTGTGGCGGATGCTGCGGCCGAACTTCCGCAGGCGTTCGCGCTGGTACTGGTTGATGACCCGTTGGGAACTGGTCTCAGCAGCCATCAGCCATCACCTCCGCTGGTGACCCGTGGGTCGATGACCGCATACAGCAGGTCGACGACTAGGTTGCTCATCATGAACACGACCGCGATGGTGAGGACGGCGCCCTGAATCAACGGGGTATCGCGGTTGAGAAGCGCGTTGAAGGCGAGCCGGCCGAGCCCGGGGTAGGCGAACAGCTGTTCAATGATGATGATGCCGCCGAACAGGAACCCGAGTTGGAACCCAATGACGGTCAACACGGGGAGGAACGCGTTGCGCAACGCGTGGCGGAGCACGATGCGCCGGCTCGAGATTCCCTTCATCTTCGCGAGGTCGATGTAACCCGACCGGAGCTCCTCGATGAGCGAAGAGCGCGTCATGCGCGTGATGTGGGCCATGAGGCTGAACCCGAGTGCGCCTGCGGGCAACAGTACGTGTGCGAACGCATCCGGCAGGTCCTCGAATGGGCTCACGTAGCCCGACGGCGGTAACAGCGCGAGGTATTTCGCGAACAGCAGGATGAGCACCATTCCCCAGAAGAAGTTCGGGAGGCTGATGCCGGTGAACGCGGCGATGCTCGTGAGGAAGTCCTTCCACGTGTTCTGCTCGACGGCGGCGACGATACCCATCGGAATCGCGACAGCGACGGCGATGGCTAGCGCAGCGAACGCGAGAAACGCGCTCGCGGGGAGCCGCTGGCCGATGAGTACGGCGACTGGGTCACCGAACCGCAATGATTGGCCCATATCACCCTGTATCACGCCGATTATCCAGTCCAGATACCGGATGTACACTGGTTGGTTCAGCCCGAGCTGTTGGCGGAGCACCTCTACTTGCTCCTGACTCCCGCTTGTCCCGAGAATCATCACGGCCACGTCTCCCGGCAGCACGTTCACGATTGCGAACGTGATGACCGACGCTCCGAACAGCGTGCCGACGAGGAAGACGAGCCGCCTGCCGGCATAGCGTGCGAGGCTCATGGCTCGATTGCGTGCATTATTGGTCCAGCCACACCTGTCCGAAGCCGAGTTCGCTGTTGTTCGGCGAGAGAACGGTGTTGAGGCCACGGACGTGGTCTTTCGCCGCGAGCGTGCCGTCGCGGAACCAGAGCATCACGTCCGGCACGTCCTCATGGATAATTGCTTGGGCCTCCTGATAGAGCGGGATGGCTTCGTCGCGAGTTCCGGCCTGTGCGGCGTCGGCGACCGTTTGGTCGTACTCGTCGCTGGCGTAGCCACGGAAATTGAACGAGCCGTTGCTGGTCCACAGTGAGGTGTAGAGGTACGCCGGCTCCCAGAATGTAAAGAAGTTCACCATCGAGAGGGTGAAGTCCTGATTGACGAACACCTGTGAGAGCCAGTCACTCCACTGGAGCTGCTGAATCTCGACACTGAGGCCTGCCTGTTGGAAAAACTGCTGGAGGATGGTCGCCGCGTCAACGTGCCACGGATAGTTGGTCGTGACTTTGAACGTGAGGTCGAAGTCCCCGACGTTGTACTGGGACTGCTCGAACAGCTCCGCGGCCCGGTCGAAGTCCTGCTGGCGCGGGGAGATGTCGCTGTTGCGGAACGCGCTGGCCGGGAAACTGGGGCTCGCGGTTGGGCTACCGTTTCCGAACAGCGCCCCGTTGACGAGCGCCTGCTTGTCGATGCAGAAGTCCACCGCCTTCCGGAAGTCTGGGTCGTCGAACGGCGCCTCGTTGTTGTTCATGTTCAGGAACGCCCACGAGAGTGGCGACCACGACTGGGTGTTGATGTCGTCGTTGCCGTTGCTGGTGACGTCGTTGATGTTGTCCAGCGGAATGTCGTTTATTATGTCGAAATCGCCCTCTTGAATCCCGGTGAGGCGACTGTCCGGGTCGGTGACTGTCCGCTCTTCGACGGTATCGAGGTAGGGACCGTTCTCCCCCCAGTAGTCGCTGAACGCCGACAGCTCGGCGCGATTGCCCTGCTGACGCATTTCAAACTGGAACGGCCCGGTGCCGACCGGCTGGTCTCCCAGTTGGTCGCCGGAGCCCGCGGGAACGATGGACGTTCCCGAAAACGCCAGCTGTCGGAGGAGTGGCTGGTAGCGCTCGGACTGGTTGATGACGACCGTATAGTCGCCGTCGACTTCGACCGATTCGGTCGAGCCGAAGACGAACTGCATGATGGCCCCGGTGTCGGGGTTCGTGATACGGTCGTAGCTGTATTTCACGTCCTCGGCGGTGAGTTCGCTGCCGTCGTGGAACGTCACCCCCTCTCGGAGGGTGAACGTGTACGTCATGAGGTCGTCGCTGACCTCCCAGTCACTCGCGAGCCCGGGGCTCCGGATGTTGGGATCTGTCGAGAGTTCCAGATCGACTGTCAACCCGACGAGCGCGTCGTAGACGCTGTTCAGGAACCGGCCGGTGCTGGCCGTGGCCGTCTGGTGGATGTCGAGGTTCTGGGTGACCTCGCTGTGGCCCCAGATGAGCGTGCCGCCCTCCTGAATATCGTCTGGGTCGGCTGTTGGTGTCGGTTCGGCGGTGCTGTCATCGCCCCCATCGGTTGGGGAGTCCGTTGACTCATCGCCGTTGCCTGAACAGCCGGCGAAAGCAGCCATTCCGGCGGTGCCGGCGAGGCCGCTGGCTTTCAGAAAGCGGCGGCGGTCGATATCTGTCGGGTTGAACGTGTTCTTATTACTCATTGTGTGTTAGTACTTCAGTCCGAAGTCGAGGATTTCCTCGGGGTACTCCCCGAGCATTTCGTCGGTTGAGGCCGAGAGGTCGCGTTCGGTCTCTTTTCCCAGTTCGAAGGCGTCCCGGAGGTCGCCGACGGGGTCGTCCGAGTTGTCGATTCGGAGGTTGTGGTAGAGTTTCGGCTCCGGCGAGTGGACGAGCAGGGCCGCGCTGATCTTCCCACGTTTGTCGCCGCCGGCCCCTTGGCCCGCCTCAAGCGCGGTCATGAGGCGCTCTGCGAGTTCGCCGCCGGTGTTCTGGAACGTCTCGCTGATCTCATCGATGACATCACCGTTTGCGAGCATGTTGCCTGCGACGGTGTGGTCGTTTTCTTCAAGGTGGCCGTACCAGTCAACGCAGTCGTCGCCGCTGAACGCGTAGGTGCGGCCATCGGCGTCGATGCCGTGGACCTGCCGATAGCTAGCGTGTTCGTCGTCTGCAAGGAGCGCACCACACGCGGTTGGAATGCTGACACCGCGGTCAGCCATCTCCACAGCGTTCGTTCCGTGCGACACTTTAACGAACGACTGCGTTGCGACGGCGGCGTTCTCACTAACGAACGGACAGAGCGCACCGACGCCGACGAGTGCCGTACTGACGGCGACGCCGAATTCTTCGGCATCGGCGTCGTATGCCGCGATTGAGAACGTTCCCGGAACGAATCCACCAGTCTCTTGTTTGGTATTGTTACTCCTTCTCATGGTGTGGCATAGTGGGCCTTCAATCGTGATTTACTGGATATAGCTGGCGGAGTTTGATGCGAGCATCGTCGGTGGTGAACTGCCAGTCGATTGGTGATTTGTCCTCGTTTCGTGAGCGTTCCCACGCAGCGACCTC
>Ga0306867_1001221_pt1 | contig 12285 bp, 11 predicted proteins | sample AntRauTorckE6831_FD_190432 | JGI IMG/M metagenome (GOLD analysis project Ga0306867, IMG submission 190432) | Saline lake microbial communities from Rauer Islands, Antarctica - Metagenome Torckler E6 #831 (v2) (version 2) | ecosystem: Environmental > Aquatic > Non-marine Saline and Alkaline >... | reverse complement strand
AACGTGTACTCCCGCTTCCACCAGCACCACCGTTTCCAGTATCAACTCCAGCTCCACCGCCACCTCCATCAGAACTATCACCTGAGCCAGCCCCACCAGCACCACCGTTTACACCAGAAGCATTTGAACCAGAGCCTGATGACCCACCTTCAGTAGAGTTACCTGAAGCACCACCACCACCTAAAGTTGTTCCGTTACCGTTTGCTCCGGGGTTGGCTGTTGAAGTCGTTCCTGCTCCACCTGCTCCAGTACTAGGATTAGTTGTGCCGTCATCACCTCCATCAGCAGCACCAGCACCACCATTACCTAAAGTTGGCATTGGTGTTCCGCCAGTAAGTGCATTACCAAATAAGAACAAACCTTTACGACTTGTCGCAATTCCTTTTGCTTCGATTGTTCCAGCAATATCTACGTTGCCTGTTGCACGAATAATAATCCAATCGTTGCCGGTAAACTTCAAAGTACCATTGGCATGGACATCGATTGTTGTGTAGTTGTAAACCTGACCAGTATTCAAAGTAGTGGTTACTCCATCACCTACATTTAAAGCACCGTCACTTCCATCCCCCGGGCCTCCGTTGTCACGTAAGAATTGTTCTGTGACAAACTTGTTGTCTTTGTTTGGCGCTCCAAAAGCTCCACCACCAGCCAAAGCAGCACTAGGCGCGTAGTTAGGGTCAAAGTCTAATTCTGTCGCTGAACGAGCAACACCAACAATTTTTTCATTAGTAGAAGAAGTAGCTACTGAAACCATCTCACCAGCAGTGTTTGATAACTTGTATTCAGTACCTGCCACAAGTCCGGTGAATCCAGTAGAACGTCCGAGTCGGAGAACACCGTTTGTGATACTTCCATCAGCAGCACCTGCCCCTTGAGCAATACCAATCTGTACGCTGTCTATTGAGCCAATAGTATCAGCATCAGTCTTCCACCACTTGCCATCATCTTTCAAATAAACAAAATCTGGTTTCGCTACTTCTTCACCAGCAGTTGCTGTTACCGAAGTATTCCCTCCAACGGTCACAGCGGCTACTTCAGCATCAATGTATTCAAGCAAGTCTCTAATGTTGTGCGTACCAAAAGAAATAACTACTGGAGTATCAGATGGGTGGAAGCGTTTGTTTTCTGCAACTACAGTATTTGACTTTGATGACAAGCCACGAATTGCACCAGTGAGTGCTAGGTTAGCAGCATCTACGCCAGTAAAAGAAATGTTTTCAGGAAACTCTGACTCCCCATCAGCCTCTGGGTTGACCGTCAAAATACCTCTTGAGAATGTAGCAAAATCACTAGTGGTGATGGTCTCACCAGTCAGCGTTGTAATTCTGTCTATGTAGACAATTGTTTCTGAACCTCCAGCTTCGAGCTTTTGGCTAAGGTATGCAATGAAGTAGTTAGGCATAAGTAGATATGAAATGTTATCTACGGCGACCAGATACTTTACGCCCGAGTTTCTCTAATAATACACTATTGCGAATAGTATAACACTAAATCGTGTTGACAATAGGACTCATCACCATACTGTTATCTGCAACTTTAACAGGAACTGGTGCAAAACCGATTCCAGTTACAGCCCAGAACGCTTCTTTGTTTGAGTACATTCGTGCTTGTACGTTGTAGAAACCTCGAGACAAATCCAAGCTAAGGTGAGTTCTAAAGAAGGAAACATTACCCACTTCAAGCAAGCTCACGTAGCCAAGAGCCGCTTCACCAAGGATTGGTTGACCAAGAGAGTTTGTCACCGGGTCAGAGTAGAGGAGACCTTCTGCATCTTTGAAGAACTTGAAAGTCTGCTTCCCATTGATACCGTCTTCGTTGTAAAACACATCAATAAAGAACTCAGATGCTGGAGTCATATAGCCCTGCACGTACATCAAATCTGACCGCTTGGCCTGACTCATCAAACCAAAGTTGAACCGCTTAGTGTAGGCAGATACTTGGTATGGATTGTTGAGGTCGTTGAATGATTTAGTGAAACACTCGATAACATTTCCTGTTCCATTCTCAAGGTAGTACAGCTTGTCGTTTACTCTACCGAAATCAGTAACAGCCCAGCCAGAGAATCGAGACCAAGCATCTCTCAGTGTGTCGTACACCAGAATGAAAGTGTTTTCAGCTGCACCCTTTCGAGCCACTGCCCATACAGCATTTTGTCGGTAGGCTACACCCTTACACTTTTCGTAAGTGACATTTTCTGTAGCGTAGTTTTGAATCTTTCGTGAGATAACTTCAATACCAGTAGAAGCACTGTCACCAGATGTTCGTGGGTCTAGCTGAATGAATCCTTCAGTTCGAGTTGGGTAATACAAACCGTTCAACATCTTAATAGTTGATTGCTGTGAGGTAGTACCGACTGAAGTACCTGAAATAATCGGTTGAATCTTGTCGAGCTTACTCCCAAGGTCATCAGCAATAATAATCTCTAGCCGGTGGTGAGAGTCTTCTTTTTCAATAAGTAAAAATGTACCGAAGTCATGCAGTCCAGTGATACCTCCGTTACCATCAGCAATCACAAAAGTTGAAGCACCGTTGACTGTAGAAGCTGCGGTGAAATCTTCCGGGCTATTAGTTACGGTGTACCAGCCAGCTGTTTCAGCTCCAAACTTGTTAGCTACGATTAGCCGTGACTGGTGACGAGATAGAATCTTACCCTTCTCCATCGATGCCTTCTCAATCATATCTAGTGTCACTGACTCCCCTTCTGCGATGTCTTCAGACAAAGTACCAGTAAGAGTAAAGACATTTCCAGTCCGAGAAGTGTAAGCCTCAGTATGCTCGTCCCCTCCTGACTTGATAATAAGAGTTCCGCCGCCAGCAGGGAAGCGAGTACCGTCAGTCACTTCAACTGTTGAGTCTCCCGCTGTAGCAGCTGCTCCAACAGTAGTGATGCACATATCCCATCGGAAGAAACTATCGATACCGTTACAGCCATAGAGCCGGTCATCACCTCGACCATTGTTCCAGTTGATGTAGCCCCAATACACATCAGTCTCAGTCGGTGTGTAGGTTTGATTAATCTTCACCCAAGTTTCAGTGAGTGGGTTTCGTACATAAAAAGATGCGCCGTACACAGCGACAAGATACTCCAAACCATCTGAAGTAATTGCCTCCATGATTTGCAGTGGGGCAGCTGTCTCACCAGTAGGTTTCGCCGCGAAAAGAACTGAACCGGGGCGAGGTGAAAGGAAACCTCCATCATAAACAACATTAAGAACATCGGCAGCATCTTGGTCGCCGATAGCTTCTGCTTCAAGAAAGTTATTCCATCCGCCGAGACACGGAGCTTGATAGTCTATCCATTGTTCTTGCTCTTTTAACATATTATCGTCTTAGTGAAGTCCGAAACGAACCTTGAACTCGTTTACGTGGCCACCTTCGTGCGAAGGATTTTAGATTAGTTTTGTAGTCATTTTTCAGTAACTGATATGCCTCCTTGTCTCCCATTAGTTGAGGCCACAAGTTGATAGCAGCACGTTGAGCAATCAAGTCAGTGAAATCATCATAGTCATCAGAGTAGTACAAAATGTCAGTCGATGTATCAAGTGTAGTCTTTTCTACAGTACCAGCAGCGTTAGTACCTTTGATGTTGCTTAGGTGAATCAGGTCTAGCTTGTCTGGGTAAGTGGTGAAGATGCTATCGAGCCGGAAGTCAGCAGCTGAAGTGAATGAAGCACCTAGCGTGTATTCAACTGAGAACTCAGTGATAGCTGTGAGGTCAGGTGTTCCTACCGCTACAGCGTTTTGAGTATCGAAGCCCAGCTTCTGCCAGTCATCTTGTATGAAGGCCGTTCCGTCATCAGCGATAGTGATAGCAATAGTGTAGTAGTTACCCGGTGAAGACTGGAGCTTGAGAGCGATGCTATCAATATCATTGTCAGTCATCCAAGACTGCATCTTTATGAATCCGTATTTATCAAAAAGGTCTTTGAGGTCAACATTCAAACCGCTGGCAGTGAGAGTTGCGACTCCAGCTGAATCAACAATGTCAAATGACATAGAGCCAGCACCTGAGTATTTGAATGTACCATCGACAGTCAGGCCACTCGCATCATCAGAGGCAGTCCATTCACTGATAGTGTCTAGGTTGAAAAGAGTCACCCCACCTTGTTTGTTAGAGGCAGAAACAATCAATTGCTTCTTGCCGTTGATACCAGTGAGTGACCATTTGTTGGCTGGAGTGTTACCAGCACCTTGAAGAATCTCTGGGTAGTTGAAGTATTCAAATTTATTATCTCGAGTGTTTGCTTTGGGGTTGTTGTACATCAAGTACAGACCTTCAGACACTTTGGCTGGAAGGTCGTAGTACATCTGGTCAGCAGAAAAGTAGAACGAATAGATTTCCTCATCGTTAGGAAGCCCAATCATTCTTTTGTTGAACTCGATAGAACGGTTGATTGCTCGGTAACGAATGTCTTCTTTAGAAGTCCCGGTACTGTAATTACCAATGTAATCTTTCGTCAATAAGTCGATGTCACTTAATATTTGCATTAATCAAATAGTACCATACGGAGACCAGAACCCTACAAGGGAATACTTATCAAATGGGATAAAGCGTTCGCCAGTCTCACAGTGATTGTAGTTCGCTTCTGCTACCCAAACACCACCAGCTTCGACTTTAGTTATTATCGCAATATGTTTGATGCCGTTAAAAAATTCAATAGTAACTCCACCAACTACTGGCTCACTATTAGGGAATATAGCTGCCATCCTTGGCAAGCCATCAACTCGATTGCGTACATAGGTGACACAGTTGCAAGCCTCTGTTGAAGAAGGCTCAATTAATTTAATATGCTGAATTGGCTGGTCAACCAGAGGCCCAGACGTAATCCTGTATGTCTTTTGCAGGGGTTCTTCAGCTTCTATGTTTGGCGGTAAGGCGGGAATCAATAGAATCCCTAGTACTGCCATTGTATATAAGATTGGTTTAATAAGCGTTGATTAAGTCGTGCTGTCAGTTACGGTCATGCAGTCTCCCTCTACCCATAAAGTATACCAAAACAAAACACCCCGGCTGAGGGTGCTTTGCGTAATTTGGGGAAACCCCAAGCCAGTCTCCACTCTGGCAGTTATATACTAGCTTGTTTTAGCAAGGAAATACATAGCTTGACCGACTAGGAATGTGACAACAACTTCTACATAGGTAGAAAGAGCTGTGACATCTAACTCACCGCCTGTCAATAGCACTGTTGCTACGAGAGCGATGATTCCTAGCCCGGCGTTGATTACTCGAACGAGGGATTTTCTAGCATCCATTTGGTATTCCGTCATCCCTACCTTTGACGGCTTCACATACTTTGTAATGAAGTTAGCAACTAAAGCTGCAACTATTGGTTCAAAAGTCATATATTTATTTTATTATTCTATCGACTGCATACAAGGCGAACTTGAATGGGTCGATGGAGTTTTTAATTACCTTCGCCTTCGTGTCTAATAATGAAACGTAATGCGAAGTGTTCATTGGCTTCACGAGTAGGATAGTCCAATGAAGGTGCGCTCCAGTGGAAAGACCAGTGTTGCCGATAGTTCCAATAATATCAGATTTGGCGTAGCTTCCTACTCGAGACTCATCACTGAGGTGGGGGAATACATGGTAGGTCATCCGGCCATCTATCTCACACTCAAAGAAAGCGTAGTAGCCAAGCTGCTTAGACCAACCTGACATATAGACTGCTCCTTTCTGAGGAGCGTAGACTGGCTGCCTCATATCACAACCTACATCGAGTCCGTTGTGTACTCCTGACTTGTACAGCCGGTCTGGGTTGAGCCAATGCTGTGTCACACGAGTCATAAACTGATTTCGAGGTAGTGGGTATGCAGCTCGTGACAAAAGTTCTTGTTGTAATTTTTTGATTAATTCAAACATAAGACTAATGATAGCAGACTTTAGAAGTCCCCGGTTATCTTGTAAGACCATCTTTGCATAAAATTCCTCGATGTTATTGATTCTACCCATATAATCATAGTCGTGAATCAAGAGGGAAGTGAGACCTTGGTGCTTCAGCTCGTGACCAATTTCGTGAGCGAGTGTTTTTGGCCACTGGTTGCGCTTCGTTCCATCTTCGTATTTAGCGAGGTTGAACTTCTTGGTCTTAACCCAACACTCACCGTGAAAATCGTTTGGGTTGTCCCGGTAGTTAGTACCTCGGATGTTTGATACCAAGTCCCATTCTTCACCTTCAGAGTTTTCAAATCGATAGCAAGAGTGAGTGTACCCTCGAGCCTTAGCATCATCAGATATTTTCTCCTCGAACCAGTCGTGAGTGATTCGGTTTTCACCCTCGTTGTCTTGGTACATATCTGGCCGACCAAGACGTTTGTATTCGATGTCAACAGTAATACTAGAAAAAGCATTACCTGAGTTCATAATCTCCTTGAACTCCTCAATGTATTCAGCCTCGAGTTTTTTACCAAAACTCTTGGTTGCGATGACTAGTACTTTAATATCTTTTTTCATTATCTAAGATTGATTATTTTGACAATCTCCTCGTTTACAGTAGCGCTTCGTTCAAGGGCTTTTGAGTTCTCAGTCAGGGCAATGTTAGATTGAACAATATGTTCAGTTAGTGTGTGGCGGATTTCTTTTTCAACTGAACGTAGTGACTCCTCACGTTCTTTCATTGCAGTATGATGAGAAGCAGAAATCTTTTCAATATACTTAATAAAAATTATTACTACATACACCAAAGCTGCCACAGATACAATACTGATTGATGCTTCCTGTAAAAACCCCATTATTCCTGACTCCATATATTTATATATTGTAAGATTAGTGCGTTGTTAATTAATTATAATTCTAACATTGTCAAACGTCATTTGACGATTGTTTATATACACTTTTCCTTAATATCTATGACTTAACCACAAGCCACTCAGTGCCGCTCCACCGCTTGAGAATACCCCCAGTGGTACTAGGCGCACTCGGACTACTTGATGGACTCGGTGAAGCTGATGGTGAAGCACTTGGTGAGTCACTAATAGAATCAGAGACACTGGCTGATACAGAATCACTGACTGAATCAGAAGGGCTGTCACTAGGTGACTCTGAAACACTGCTAGATGTAGAACTAGAAGGGGAGTCTGAGATTGATTCAGAGACTGATGAAGAAGGTGAATCAGATGGTGATGGTGATGATGATACTGAGGTCGATGGACTATCACTCACAGAATCTGAAGGCGAGTCAGATACTGAATCAGAAGTACTGCTTGATGGTGAATCGGACACACTACTTGAAGGCGAGTCAGAGACAGACTGTGAAGGACTGTCCGATACAGAGTCAGAGACAGAACTCGATGGTGAGTCAGAAGGGGAGTCTGAAGGGCTTGGACTACTTGAAGGACTGTCCGATACCGAAGCTGAGACTGAATCTGAAACCGAAGAAGAAGGTGAGTCAGAGGCTGAAGTTGAAGGACTGTTTGAAACTGAATCACTTGGTGAATCAGAAATAGACTCAGATGGTGAGGTGGAAATTGAGGCTGAGACCGATGATGATGGGGAGTCAGAAGGACTAGGTGATGATGATGGCGAAGTACTCGGACTGTCACTGACTGAGCTAGAGACAGAACTACTTGGACTAGCTGATACTGAGTCAGAAACACTATCCGATACAGAGCTTGAAGGGGAGTCACTAACAGAGTCTGAAGGAGAGTCAGACGGACTAGGACTGCTTGATACTGAGCTAGAAGGAGAGTCACTAACGGAAGATGACGGTGAGGAAGATGGTGAAGCGGAGACTGAGGTGGATGGCGAATCACTTACTGACTCTGAAGGTGAGTCAGAAATAGAATCAGAGACAGAGCTTGATGGTGAGTCAGAAGGACTAGGTGAAGACGAAATTGAGTCTGAAGGTGAATCAGAAATCGAACTAGATACTGAAGAAGAAACCGATGAAGACGGTGATGAAGACGGTGATGGTGAGCTACTTATAGAATCACTTGGACTGTCACTAATACTATCTGATGGGGAAGCAGACGGTGATGGTGAAACTGAAGAAGACGGTGATGAGGAAGGGGAGCTGGAAACCGAACTACTCGGACTATCTGACGGACTTGGTGAAGAAGATGGGGAACTTGATACTGAGCTGGAAGGGCTACTTGATGGAGAACCGGCGGTTGCGGTGTAGGTGGCGTAGATGGAGTATTTTCTTGCCTCAAGGGTTGAATTAGTCCAGCCATCAAAATCATTAGGCCAACCTTCGCTTATTAGTCTTCTTGCCTCAATTCCAGTACCAGCACCAGCGCTGTCAAAATATATAAATACATATGTAGTAGGTTTTGTTGAAACACTATAAGTTCCTTGTATCAGTAGCCAATAAACCGTATCCGCTAATGCAGCAAGGGCTGTAGGAAAAGATATGGTTGACCAACCTTGGAAGCCAGAAATACCATTATCTCTAGCAGTGTTACCCAATTTTGTTTCGTCTGCATATTTATAAACACCAAAAGAAATCGGGTTATCTTCTGTTGAAGTGTGTCTAACGTAAGCAGTAACACTGGTAATATTACCATTTTCAGTTAATTCAAAATGACTACCATTATAACCAAAATTGTTAGTTCCCCCGCTTAAGTTTATTTCTTCAGACGAAGCCCCTTGACTCGTGAATCCGAAAGTTGGGTCTACCATTATTGGGTACGAAGCGGTATCTATAAAATCTTGTGGGACAGTGACTGTAAGCGTGTCAGTTTTCTCCTTAATATTTAGCTCACACCAAACTTTTTTACCATTAGCGTCTCTTGCGTATGGTCGATAGATATGAAAAGCCTTACCAGTTTGGTACTTTTCTGATGCTTCTTCAGATTTATTGACATTTGTATTATTCTTTTTGTAGACAGCATATGAGCCGATAGCATTAACTGGTCGCTTTACGCCGTTTAGTATTTCTTCATCAGACAGAGCTTCTTGTTTATAAAAATCAAGCCCCTTAGTCTCTATCGAAAACTCTAGTACATTACTGGCTGGCTTCTCATCTAAATGTATTTCTATCTCAAACATTCCGTCTTCAGCTTCGGCTATTGGTGAAAACAAGTTATCAAGCTGGCTTCGTTCTGCTTCAAAAAACTTGTCTTTATGAAACATCTTGACAGTTTTGCCAGATTTTTTGTAACTAATCTCACCCCCGACATCAGTAACAACTTCCGTTCCATCGGGATTAATACCTTTTAGACCAACTGAAAGATTGATTTCGTTGCTCCACTTTTTTAGTTTTGCTCGTGGAAAAAATGCAGTCTGCTTTGCGTCACCAATCTCAACCTCAATAAGCTCAGAGCCGTCAGACTTTTTGAGCTTACTTACTTTTGTAGTGTCATTTAAGACATCGAATGGTTTACGGTTTATCGACATAGCCATGTTTTATGAAAGTTTCATTACGGAATATATCTTGCTCATTTTCCAAAGCCCTTGCAGATAATTTTTCACCAACAGAAGTGTTTTTGAAAGTAAAGTTCCGAGCTTCAAACTCTAGTATTACGGCGTCTATAATTTGCTCTTTTGTTATATTTGGGTGTGTTTCGTGTATACCTGCTGCTCTTTCTGACAATTCTGATGTGTGTTTCGTGAGTATCATTGCTTCACGAGCTTTTTCATAATCATTATCTAGGGCGAAAAAGAAACCAATAAAATTATAATCACCTAAGGGTGTAGCGTGAGTCACTCCGACTACCTTTTTGCCATTTATTTTTATATCATTCGTGTCAGGAGTATGCTCGGCAGTAATATCTAGGCGAGCAAAAATATCCACAATCATGTCGCAAGTAGACGCTAGGTTTGAAATACCTTTAGGTATATACCCAGTTATTTTAAGCATGTTTGGACTAAAGTGAACTGGACCACCTGTACCCATAAATCTCACAAACGGTATATTAAATCTATTGTTCTCAATGTAGTGATTAGAGTAGGTCAAATCTCTGCCAGCTAAGATAACGTCCTCAAGTGTTATCGCCATCAAAAATGGTCGGTTAAATTCGCAGATACTTTTCTCTAAACCACAGGCAAAAAATGGCTCAGTCAGACCCTGATTGTAGAAATCTAGTTGTAATTTTTTGCTTTTGTTAATCATGTTCGTTGCCAATTATATTTATTCCAAACTCGCTCGTGGGTGTAGTGAACTACTACAAAAAAGATATTACTCACTACAGCATAAATTGCTCCCTCACTCGCTGTTGCTCCCATTAGAAATATCGTAATCAAAAACATAATGCTCAGCGACCACAAACGCCAAGTGATAGTTTTAAGTATACTTCGCAACTTTGTATCTTTTGCACCGTCTTTCAGCACTTGAAAATATACCCACAGTCGTTCGTGAACTAAGAATGAGACTAGTCCTATTGTCCAACTAAAAATTATAAACTTTGAAATCCACGTTACATCTTTGGCGAATAGCAACCCTGTTACTACCAAGGAAAGCATTACAAAGAAGCGATAACTTAGTGTTTTAATGATTGTTCTTTTTTTTGTGTCCATAAATAGATATTAACACATTGCTAAGACATAAACCCTGTGGTCTCCTCCCAAGCAGAGCCAGTCCAGCGCTTCAAAATGCCACCGGGATGTGGGGCAACACTAGGCGAGCTACTGACACTAGATGAAGCTGAACTACTTATACTTGATGATGGGGAGTCTGACGGACTTTCTGAAGGGGATGTGCTTGGTGAATCGGAAGGTGAATCAGAAACTGAATCACTGGGACTATTAGAAATAGAGTCTGAAGGACTGTTAGATGGTGAGTTGGAAATCGAGGCGGAAGGTGAATCACTAGGTGAGTCTGATGGTGAACCTGCTGGAGCAGTTAGTTGTGACAAGTCAATGACCCCCCATCTAACATGGACATTATTTCCGCTTCTATGTACCCAGTGATTAATAGTTCCGCTAGAAGCATTAGCAATACGTCCAGCTAAGGAAGCTCTAGCATGAGCTGTACCAGTTCCATTAGTTGAGACTGTCCACTCTAGCCCTAATTGGTTAATGTCTCTAGTTAGGTTAGTGCCAGCTGGAAAGCCTAAGTTTGTACCGTATGAGTTATTTCCCTCTCTGATACTAGCGTTATAACTTCTCGTCACTATCATGTCATCGTTCTGGACGACATAGACGTAAGCAGTACCATCGTTACGAGCTGCTGGGTCGCCATCTTGGTAGTCAACATAGACATTAGAGGTAGTCGTACCAACCTGTACTAAAAACATTGTGTCAGCAAGCCCAGTCTCACTAGTATCACCCTCACCAGTAGCCTCAATAAATGCAGTCCCCCAGTCTCCAATATCTTCACTAAGAGTCACCAGCTCTCTAGCAGTATCGTGATTTGAACTGACCGCCGAAGCTACAGTCCAGTTAGCCCCGGTAAACTCTACTACTGTAATATATACAGTAATTGAGCTACCTGTATTAGATTGTCTTGAGACAACTACATTTCCTGAGCCGTCCATCCTTACTCCAAACGTAGACCCCTCATAATCAGAGTTACTAGTTTCAGTCGAGCTATAGCCAGCTACAAAAGGGACACAGTTGGCTTCAGAGACAATACCTGAAATTGCAGACAGGTTAGATAGTTGAGCAGTGGTTAGCGTTATAGCTACTCGACCTCTTACAATAAACTCATTAGCTCCACCCGGAGCGCCTGTATACCGCCAAACCTCACCCATCATCTTTTGCGTACCGTTAGCGTTTCTAAAAGTAAGGGTATCGGTAGCTGTGAGTTCTGCCGCCATCGAAGCATCTCTTGGCCCAAGATTGGCAGTCGAACCAACTAGCCCTGCCGAACCTTTACGAGTGTTGTTTATATTCTTAACAAAAGCACTAGCAAGAGAGCCAACATCATTGGCAAGTGTATGCGTTCCACCATTTGCTTTATCTACGTCAAATGATTCTACGAGGATGTCTGACATGCTATAACTTTACCACAAAATCCTTTGCATGCTCCCTAATTTTTGTCAGCATTTCTGCTCCTTCTCCCTTATCCCAACCTTCAACCGGGCCAAACTTGTCGATAAGCCACACTAGCGGCAGCGTCTGATGCTCCCAAGTGTTGTCTAAAAAGAGTCGTTGAGACTTCTCACGAGCTTTGGCTACTTGAGAATTATCTTGCTTGTAGGGGAATGAGAAGTCGCCGCCCTGAGTACGGAATAAATGGCCATACCAAGTTGAATGATTCACTATGCACCGGCCACCTGAGAGCCACGTTTTACAAGCTACCTCAGTACCCTGCGCTCCCCAAGAACCAAAGTCTTCATCACACATATTCAGTGACCAGTAGCGCTCAGCAGAGAGAGCGAAGCATGAGCCTTGCAGTGACATAG
>Ga0306867_1001219_pt1 | contig 12309 bp, 9 predicted proteins | sample AntRauTorckE6831_FD_190432 | JGI IMG/M metagenome (GOLD analysis project Ga0306867, IMG submission 190432) | Saline lake microbial communities from Rauer Islands, Antarctica - Metagenome Torckler E6 #831 (v2) (version 2) | ecosystem: Environmental > Aquatic > Non-marine Saline and Alkaline >... | reverse complement strand
GATTGTTGCATGTCGTATTTGTTGTTTAACTAATTCAAATATAGCTTATTAAGCTAAGACATGCAACATTTTTTACATTTTTATATCATTAGTTTTCAAATAGTTATCAACAAGGAAACTTGAGTTAATAATCGTTAAACATAAAAAAAAGTAAAAAAAACCAACTATTTTTTTCCTTCCAAAATCTCCGCCATCTCCCCCGTCAGCACCTTACGGTTGTATGGTGCGGTGTTGCCGGCGTTAAAGGGTGTTGATTTTTTTTGGAAGGTGTCAAGGATATATTGCTTGATGCCTTCTTTGTCTTCGAAATCGAAGGTGGCTCCGGTTTGGGTTTCTTTGATAATCCTGGCGCTGTCGCCGTCAGTTGGGCCGATACACAAAATCGGTTTTTGCATGGCCAGGTATTCAAAGAGTTTGCCGGTTACAATGCCCTTTACGGTTGGCGTGTTGTTGAGGGGCAGCAGCAGGAGAGAGGCGGTGGATGAGTGGCCGATAGCCTCTTTGTGGGGGAGGTAAGGGATAAGCTGAAGATACTCTTCAAGATGATTTTTTTGGATACTTTGCCTGGCGGTGTAATCGGTTTTCCCGATAAACTTAATCAGAAGTTTGTTTCTGAAATCTCCGTTTTCTGCGCACAGCTCAGCAAGCGCTTTCCACAAATTTTCGGCATTACGGTCTTTGTTGATGGCGCCAATGTGCAACACTTCAAAGCGGTTGCTCTTTATATTTTTTAGGTGTTCGAAATCATCCGGATCAAAGCCGTTGGTAATCACATCGACCTTTTTCCCTGATATTTTTTCGAGGTCGCGGGCACACGTAGGACTTACCGTAACCACGCTGTCGGCCGTTGTTAAAACCTTTTTTTCTAAACGGTGGTGTTTTCTGTCGGCCCACTTCGATAACTGCAATCGATGATAGAAATCAATTTGCGTCCAGGGGTCACGAAAATCGGCGATCCATCGCACTCCTGTTTTTTGTTTCAAAGCCAGGGCAATCAGGTGCATGCTGTGGGGTGGGCCGGTAGACACAATCGCATCAACGGGATGTTCCTTGAGGTAGTTTATGAGATATTTTATAGATGGTTTTATCCAATACTTTCGAGCGTCCGGTATAAAAAGGTTACCGCGCACCCACACGGAAATTTTCTCTGCCGGCCCGGGTTTCTTTTTCTCACTCAGAAACCCTGCGTTGACTTTCTCAGCAGCGTTTTGGCCAATAAACTTTTTATACCAGCTATAAGGTTCCCATATTTTTGTCTTCACCACCTCCAGGCGTTCAGGTATATCGTCGAGCAAGCTGTCGTCATTGGCCGGCGCTTCCGGGTTTTGCGGCGTGTAGATTACCGGCTCCCAGCCATAATCACGTAAATATTTTGTAAACTTCAGCCACCGCTGTACCCCGGCGCCGCCACTGGGAGGCCAGTAGTAGGTGATAATCAGTACGCGCTTCATCCCTCACTTTGTTTATCCAGGTAATAGCGTTTTATCTCATAACCCAGTCCGCCAATCACCAGCAATATCACCAGTATAGATGAGATCAGGGCAATGGTTTGTCCTGTCTGGTAGGCTTGTGGTTCAAACTTAAATGCTATGGTATGCGTCCCTTCCGGGATAACCAAGGCCCTCAAAACGTAGTTGGCACGGAAGTGCGGCACAGGCTCCCCGTCGATGTAGGCGTTCCACCCCAGGGGGTAATAGATTTCAGAAAACAAGGCCAGTTGCTGCCCGGGGGCCTCGCTCTCATATACCAGGTGGTTGGGTGCGTAGCTCTCCAGACGTATGGCAGCATCCGGGGTCTCCGAAAGATTAACGCCCTCAACGTGCTTGCTAAAGCGCCTGTCGATAATAGCAGTTTCTGCAGGGTTGAAAGTATCAAGGGCAGCGATCTCCTCATCGGCATCAGCCACTATTTTATAATTTTCAACAAACCAGGCATTCCCTAACGCATCAGGATTTCTTCTGGCCTGGGGCCTTCCGTTATCATCCTTCATGATAAAATATTTTGTGTTGAGCATATTCAGCACCTTCATATTATTATTACTGATATGATGATCGATAAGCTCCTGGTAGCGCCGCAGCTTGGCGCCGTGGTATCCGCCTATCGATTTATGGAAATAGGAAGTGCTGGCATCGTTAAAGGAGCTCACCGTAAGGTTAAAAACCCTGAAGTGAGGATCGTTGTCGGCGAGTATCTGCTTATCGGCCTGCGTGGGTTTGAAAGGTTGCTCTACGTTGCGCTTACTGGTAAAATTATCTTCATTCAGGTAGCGTTTATTAACACCCCACATGTCTATGAGTATAAGCACCCCCACAACGGCAATCATTACACCTGCTTTCAATTTTCTGAGGCTGCAGAGGTATAGCGTACCTGCCGCAAGCACGATAAAGAGGATGCTGCGCAGAGCATCGGCCCGGAATATGGATATCCTCACCTGCTTCAGCTGGTCAGTAAAAACCGCTATCTGGTCGGCAAACTGCGGCTCGTTATTACTTTGCTGCTCAAAAGCGGTAACCTCCTGGTCGCTGATAAAATCAAAAAACGTGGCAGGGGTTATGTAGAAGACCAGCGCCAGCCCTGCCGTAACCCCCAGTGCTATGAGAAACTGCTTCTGCTTCTCTTTGAGGATGCCGGGATTTTTGTATACGGCAAATAGCGCCATCATCGCCAACAGCGGAATGGCTAACTCGGCAATCACCAGAGTCATGGATACGGTTCTGAACTTATTGTATCCCGGAACATATTCCAGGAAGAAATTGGTAACCCCCATCATGTTATGGCCCCAGGAGAGCATGACAGCCAATACGGTAACAGCAAGCAAGATCCATTTAAGGCGACTTCTTACAATAAAAAGCCCCAGCACAAAGAGGAAAACAATGATAGCCCCGGCATACACCGGCCCGGAGGTAAAGGGCTGGTTGCCCCAGTAGGCATTTTGCTGCGCCACAGCCTGTCGCCACTGCCTGTTAACGTCCGAAAGGTCGTCCACTTTGTTCCCTATCATGCCTGTGCCGCCTCCTTTTACATTGGGAATCAGCAGGGAAAAGGTCTCTTCAATGCCATAGCTCCACTGCGTAGCATAGTCTTTATCCAGCCCGGAGGTTTTGTTATTCTGGTTTTCGGTCAGTTCCGATTCTCCGCGGATAGTATAGCTGCTGTATTCATTGGTGAGGAGGAGATTAGTGATATTGGGTCCCACGGCCAGCACTCCGGCCACCAATAAAATACCGGTGGCTTTAAAGAATTGCGGGAGCATTTTTTCTTTGATATGAAAGACCAGCTCGCCAAAACCCACCGCTATCAGGATGATGAGCAGGTAGTATGTGATTTGGAGATGGTTGGTGGCAATTTCGAGGGAAGCAAACAACAGGGTAAGGATGGCCCCTAAGAGATATTTTCCGCGGTAGGTGAGCAGGACGCCGGCAAGCACAGGAGCCATGTAGGCTATTGCGTGGGCTTTAGAGTTGTGTCCGGCTTCCAGGATAATGAAAAAGTAAGAGGAGAATGCAAAAGCAATTGCCCCGACAATACTCAGCCATGGGTTGACGCCCAGGGCCAGCAACAGGATGAAAAAGCCCAGCATGGTCAGAAATACGTAGTCTGCCGGTCGTGGCAGGCCCAGCCGCAGGATGCTGTCGATATCTTTGATAAGGTTGGAGCTGTATTTTACCGAGATCTGATAAGCAGGCATGCCGCCAAACATGGAGTTGGTCCAGAGGGGTTCCTCGCCGGTGTCCTGCCTGTAATCCTTAATTTCTTTAGACATGCCCCGGAACTGAGAGATATCTCCCTGCTTGATCTTTTTTCCTGATAAAACAGGACTCATATAGATGAGTGCAACCACTAAAAAGATGACTATGGCACTGATATAAGGGAGCCAGCTACGTATTGGAATATTTTTCATAGAATCCGGGTTCAGTTATTTCTTTTTACTTTTCTTATCCTTGTCATTATCGCTTTCTTCATCAATCTCCTCATAATCAACATACTCCCCTAAAGTGTCATGTTTTTTAGAGCTTTTGCGGCGGTTTTTGTAGGCTATGTGGATGTCTCCTTCCCGCTTATCCTGATCTTCATAGGCTTTGCGTTCTTTCTTATAGCGTTCTTCGGTTTTTCTGATAAACCTCTTCAGGATATAAGGCAGCAAGTATCTGGTAAAGAGCTTTGCCAGAAGATATATCAACAGCAGAAAAAGTGCCAGTCTGATCAATCCCATAAATTGTTGTTTGTTACTCTGCGAAGATAGCTGTTTTCGGGAAAACGGAAAAGTGATTTTTTTTACTGCGGACAGCTATATACAGCAAAAAGAGGACTGAACAATTTTTTAATGCTCAATCCTCTCCTTACTGGAATATTTTTTACGTCAGCTTAATTAGCGCTTGTCGAGCCGCTCATCAGAAACGCTTAATTTCTTTCTGCCTTTTGCACGGCGACGAGCCAACACTTTCCGGCCATCTTTGGTCTTCATACGGGCCCGGAATCCATGCTTGTTAACGCGCTTTCTTCTCGATGGTTGAAATGTTCTTTTCATTGTGCCTGTCCTTTAAATTTTTAGGAATGCAAAAATAGGTATTATTTTCGCTATGCCAAAATTTTATCCGAAAAAAGCAGCAGGATTTTTTCCTGCTGCTTTCCGGCATTACTTTTTAGGCATTTCTTTCAGCGTATAGATAAGGAAATCCCAGAACTTCTTCACCGTTTCGATGTTCACCTTCTCATCCGGCGAGTGGGGATAGCGGATGGTAGGGCCAAAAGAGATGGCATCCAGGTTAGGATAAACAGCTTTTATAAGGCCGCACTCCAGCCCTGCATGAATCACTTTCACTGCGGGCACCTTTCCGAATTCCTTGTCATAAACTTGTTTCATTGTTTCTAATACCGGCGAGTTGATGTCCGGGTTCCATCCCGGATAAGCCCCTTTGTGCTGTGTTTCAGCACCGGCAAGTTCAAATATGGCGCGAATCATATTCCCCAGATCAATTTTTCTGGAATCTACAGAACTACGCTGCAGCGTTACCACGGTAATTTTCCCGTCTTCCGTTTTTATAACACCCATGCTGGTAGAGGTTTCCACTACTTCAGGCATATCGGCCACCATGCTCATTACGCCGTTGGGTACGCCGTAAACAGCGCTGAGCAGGTTGTTTTGTGTTTCCCCGTCGATGATTTTTGCAGGATTGTCCACCACAGTGGTGCTCACTTCGAGCCCGGGCTCCACAGATTTCAGTTCTGACCTGACGGTTTGGTTGTATTCTTTTACAAAATTTTCAAAGTCTGTGGCGTTTGCTTCGGGAACCACAGCAATAGCTTCCCCTTCGCGGGGGATGGCGTTGCGCACATCGCCGGAATTGAAGGAAGCTACCTGCAATTGATGTTTACGTGCAGATTCCCATAGCAACCGGTTGATGATTTTAATGGCGTTGCCGCGCCCCAGGTGGATATCCAGTCCGGAGTGCCCTCCCTTCAGGCCTTTGGCATTAATTTTATAGGCTCTTGTGCCGGCAGGAGCGGGCTCTTCTTTATAAGAAAAAGTGGCAATCGTATCCATACCGCCGGCACAGCCGATGTAGAGTTCACCTTCGTCTTCCGAGTCCATGTTAATCAGAACATCGCCTTTCAGTAACCCTTCTTTCAGTCCGAATGCGCCGGTCATACCGGTTTCTTCATCTACCGTAAAAAAGGCTTCTATGGGGCCATGCTCCAGGGTGTTGTCTTCCAGCACAGCCATGGCAGCGGCTACGCCCATGCCATTATCCGCGCCAAGCGTAGTGCCTTTGGCGGTTACCCATTCACCGTCGATGTATGCATTAATGGGGTCTTTCTCAAAATCGTGATCCACATCGTTGTTTTTTTGCGGAACCATATCCAGGTGGCCCTGCAGGATGGCTGTCTCGCGGTCTTCATACCCTTTGGTGGCAGGTTTGCGGATAACAATATTCCCTGTTGCATCTTCTTTAGTCTCCAGGCCCAGCTTTTTGCCAAAGGCTTTTACAAAACTGGCCACAGCCTCTTCCTTTTTCGAAGGCCTGGGGATTTGGGTTAATTCGTAGAAATTCTTCCAGAGTTTTTCCGGTTGTAATTTTTTAATCTCTTCACTCATTATACATCTGTTTTTAATAATTATTATTCTGATTATTTTAACGGATAAAAGTAACATAAATTTTTTCAATACAATTTATGTTACAGACATTATAATTATTACATCATAGAGAAGTTGACAAAAGCGTTTTTAGTATTTATGTTAAACAATTGTTATTTCCGGCCTCATACGCTTTGCAGGATTGAAAAATAATCCCTTAATTTGCTGACATTCCCGGCTGATTTGTAAAGGCAGGAAGGGCTCACCCGGTCGCCGTCAGCATGGGTTAAAGCAGTATATACCAACAAATGTAGATAGTTATGAAAGAAGAGAATAATAAATCCGGTTTTTTTCAGCGTTTACTTGATAAAGTGGAGGTTGTGGGTAACAAGCTTCCGCAGCCCGTCACCCTTTTTGCTATCCTGATGGTAGTGACCCTTTTACTTTCATGGGCTTTTGGTGGTATTTCTGTTGAACATCCCGGCAAGGGCACGGGAATGCTGGACAGCGAGGGCAACCCCGTGGATACAATTGAAGTGATTAACCTGCTTTCCAGGGATGGTTTTCAGATGATAATGACCCGGATGGTGGATACCTTTGCCGAATTCCCGCCCTTAGGACTGGTTTTGGTGGTTATGCTGGGGATTGGTGTAGCCGAACATACCGGTATGATATCCGTTGGGCTGCGGCTGTTTGTTTCTAAAGTGCCCCAATCCATCATTACATTCTCCATCGTAGTAGCCGGAATGGTGAGCTCCGTAGCGGCTGACGCTGGATATGTGGTGCTTATTCCGCTGGGAGGCGCTATCTTTTACAGTATGGGGCGGCATCCGCTGGCCGGTATCGGTGCGGCTTTTGCCGGAGTATCAGGTGGTTTTGGAGCCAATTTCCTGCCCACTGGCCTCGACCCCATGATTGCGGCTTTCACCCAACCTGCCGCGCAAATCATCGACCCGGAATACACCGTGAATCCGCTTTCCAATTATTACCTGATGGCGGCTTCCGTTCCGCTCATTGGGTTAGCCGGAACATGGGTTACAGAGAAAATTCTGGTGCCCCGGCTGGGTATCTACAAACCCGGCGATGACCTGGAAATAGAAGAGCAGCAACCCATCAAAAAAGAAGAACGCCAGGCCCTGAAATGGTCCCTCGGTGCTACACTATTGTTTCTTGGTTTGATAGCCATAACGATTATTCCGGAAGATGGCCTGCTGCGCGGAGAACCCGACCCGGAAACGGGCGTGCGGAGTTTCAGACCTTTTTATGACTCCCTGGTGCCGATTATGTTTCTGGCCTTTTTTATTGCCGGATTGGTTTACGGAATCAAATCCAAAAACATTAAAAGCGACAAAGACGTTTCAGATATGACCGCCAAAAGCATGTCTACAATGGGTTTGTATATTGTGATAGCTTTTGTGGCCGCACAGTTTGTGGCTTACTTTAACTGGTCGAATCTGGGAAGTGTGATTGCCGTGAAAGGATCGGATACGCTAAAGGCGATTGGATTTACAGGCGGACCTCTGTTGGTGGCATTTATTCTCGTATCTTCTATGGTTAACCTGATAATGGGCAGCGCTTCGGCAAAATGGGCTCTGCTGGCGCCGATATTTGTTCCTATGCTGATGCTCATGGGCTTTTCACCGGAAACCACACAGGCAGCCTATCGTATCGGTGACTCATATTCTAACATTCTTACGCCGCTGCTGCCGTATTTCCCGCTGGTAATTGTGTTTGCACAGAAATATGTGAAGGATGTGGGTATCGGTACGCTCATCTCAATGATGCTGCCTTTTGCCATTGCCTTTGCGCTGGTGCGGATACCGATGTTCCTGTTGTGGATATGGGCAGAATTGCCGCTTGGTATTGAAGGGCCGATTTTCTATTGATGAGTTTAGTGCCTTATTTCTAATATTCTTGCATAATTTGGCAAAAATTTCAAAAAACAAATTCCAAAAAACAAATAATAACCAATAACAAAATTTCAAATACGAAACAAACTACTTTGATTTTTCAGTGATTGAAGAAAATATTTTTTTCAACTGCATGGCTTCGTCATGTAATTCCAATTCTTCCTTGTCAAATTCAGGTGAGTTTGTTTCGTATATCAATCAAAAAAAAATGCGCTTTCTTTTGCCTCCTTTCTGCAAATTTTCACTCGCATAAGAATGTTTGCTATATTCTTTGGAAGTTTTCTTGTATTAAACTTACTCGCTTTGCAAACTGATAAGTTCGTTCTTTTAAATCATACACCTGTTTTGATTTTGTCATTTGTTGATTGAAATTTATTTGTTATTTGTTTTTTGAGATTTGTTATTTATTTGGTTGTAGCTTGTCCACGTTAGGTTGGACTTATTGATGTAAATGCACGATCTTTTTGGTTTCGAAAAAGGGTTCTTCAAAATAATCAGAAATCGTATAAATATCTTTTTTCCAGGGGAGGTTTTGGAGTTCATCTTCAAAGTCTCCCCCTTTTAAATAAAGGATGCCGTTGGGGATTGCATTCCGGTTTGTGGCAAGGATTTTTTTTCGTATCCAGTGAAAAAACGTAGGCAGGTTCGTTACGGCGCGGCTCACCACAAAATCATACTTGTTTTGGATTTTTTCTGCCCTGGCCTGCTCTGCCACCACATTATCCAACTCCAACTCCGATGCGATGGCTTCCACCACCTTGATTTTTTTCCCGACAGAATCCACCAGGTGAAAGTGCACTCCCGGAAACATGATGGCCAGCGGAATACCCGGAAAACCGCCGCCGGTGCCCACATCCAGGATTTTCGTCCCGTCCCTGAAACTTACCAGCCGCGTTATGCTCAGCGAGTGCAGGATGTGGCGCTCATGGATGTGCTGAATATCTTTACGCGATATAACATTGATTTTCTGATTCCACTCGCGGTAAAGGCCGGGCAGCCTGTTTAGCTTTTCCAGAGCCGCTTCTCCGGCTTGCGGAAAATATTTTCTTATGAGGTCCGGTGTGTTTTGCATTTCAGCCATCAGCGTTGTTTTTCGCAAAGTAAGGGATTTTTTTGAAGATGGTTTCCGGGGAGGGAGTTGTTGGATGGATGAATGGTTGATTGATTAATTGGTGAATAGTTGAATAGTTGAATGGTAAGATGGTAAATTCCAAAGGCGCGAATTATTTGCCCTGCCTGAACGACTGACGTCATTCAGTCGGGCAGGAATTACGCGGAGCCCGGAATTCGAAATATTGGAACCACATAGAAACATAGGTCACATAGGAAACAGAAGCAGAGAATGAGTAATTCCAGGTATTGTCATAAACAAACTTTGTCAATCAGTTATATCAGTATTATCTGTGTGCTATAAAGATAAATTCCAAATTCCAAATTCCAACTCAAAATAAGGAACTAGGAACAAAGAACCCGAAATTTTTCAATGCCAATCCCGAAATACTAAGCAATCGCAGATTGCAAGTTTTTCGGCACTGCATTTCGCCAACTTTTACATAAACACAACATTCCCAACTTAAAAACCTACAAACTCACCAACCTACAAACCTCCCTTCTTCACCCACTTACCGGAATTGAGGACTTCGCCGTTTTGGGTGATGCGGTAGAAGTAGATACCGCTGTTTAGCGTTGACGTATTTATGGTTTTTTGGTTTTCTTTGGTCAGTACTACCTGGCCGGTATTGTTGAAGAGGTTGAAGCTGAAATGATGCTCTTTTGAGTCGATTGTAATCATGTCATTGCCGGGGTTGGGATAAAGCACAACGTTGTCATCGTTTTCCGGGTCATCAATACTTGTATCAAGTCCATCGGGTCCCATAGCAATAAGGTAAACATCGTTTTCCTGGTTCTGAAGTGCCTCATCATAACGGGTAGCAGCAATGATGCAGCCACCGTCAAAAGAAGTGCTGATTGAACGAGTGGTATAATAAGCGTCACCACCTGCAAGGTATGACCATTCTTCAGTTAGTGCAGTATCAAGCTTGTGTACTGGAATGTAATTATTTAAATCTGGGTAAGGGTTGTAAACCACATTCTGGGTTCCAGCCAGATATATCTTGTTTGCGGAGTTTACTGCGATAGAATTATACGCTCCAACATAATTCCGTACTCCAATTTCACCAAACGAATTAAAATGCTGTACAGTCATTGCAGAATCAAAAATCTGGATACCCATAAATCGTGTTTCGTCAAATTGCGAATCATAAAAACTGCCTGCATGGATCAGGGTATTCTCATTAACCCACTTTAAATCGTTCATGTGGTATAGATCATGTTCAAGATCATTGTAATGGGTTAACAGTTCCATATCCGGGCTGATTTCCCATATACGTGCAAAACTTCTTTCAATACCCATTCCTGACATTAAAAAGTTATCGTTATGAATGTTCTTGACAAAATCATTCATATATCCATTATGAAATATCCAGTCACTTTCTTCAAATGTATCATCATTGGGGTTATACTTTAATAAAAACTGATAAGGAGGCTGTACATTTGTTTTATATTCAATTGCGATGTAATAATTAAAGTTCTTTTTTACAACAATAGCTTTGTTCATGATTGTGGATTCAGGGAGCTCATAACGCGCCTCGTGCAGAATATTAAACTGATAATCAAACGTAAATAACCACAACCAGTGTTTATTATTGTATCGTAAAGAACCTGTCCCCATATATATATTATTTTGATAGGTGGTAGTCAAGTAAGCAATATTCAAACTAGTATCTGTTTTCATCAGTATCTTTTCCCGTATTACAGTTCCATCTTCAGAAAGCTCATAAAGAGTGGAAAATTTTAAAGATTTGAACATAGATGCTGTTGTGTTTACTCCTAAAATATATGTTTGGTCAATTGTATTAATAATAGGTGTCGGTTTGTCTTCAAATTGGGTTCCCAGTTTTTTTTCAAAATGAATTTGGGACTTGCTCGTCGCAAAAATAAACAGTGCAGTAATCAGAAAAAATGTTGTTTTGTTTTTTATCATAATATGAGATTTAAATTAACACTCACAGAAGTAGCATATTGCTACACCTATGAGTGTTTTAAATGATTCTTTTTTTGTTAGGCCATAATATTCAGAAAAAAAGTGTATATAATTATAGAATATCATACTGTTTTGTCTCAAATCTGGTAATTTAATCGTTAATCGGAGGTATATCCTGATGCACGACTCCATAAGAAACATCGCCCATATGTATATAATCACTTTCATCAAGCGGCATTATCAATTCTCCAATAAGATCTACACTAATGAAGCTTTTGCCAACCGGACGTTCTCCTGGAGGGTTATCGTTTGCTGTATTGTAAATAACGGTTTCTGTTCCATTAAGGTAAAAATTCATTTCTTCAGGAGAAAGACAGCCATGATGATTTGGTAGCCAAGTGCTGCTCCTAAAAAGCAAATAATCATAATAATTATCATTTGGTACATCATCATCAGGGTTAGGGTAATTCCATGGCAACAACTCTCTTTCTACAACATCCGTGTAATAGTATTTTCCTGCCGGTACTGCCTTTCTCTGATGAATTTTAAATTGAATCTCCTCAGCCGCGTCAGAATCCGATTGTACATTAGCGGAATCACCCTGATCAGGGCAATATCCTAATGCCATGCCCCACATCCAATAATTCCAATCTTCAAACGGCGAACCCGGATAAACCGGTCCGCTGCTGGCCGTGGTAGTGGTTTTTAAGGTTACGGTGGAAGATTTATTAGTGTTTTCCACGAGCTTTACATCCATAGCTACAATGAAACTTGCATCGGCGGTATTGAAAAATTGCAGAACGGAATCTTCAATAGCCTCATATGCCGGGGCAAGGTCGGTCATGGATATTTGGTTGTTATCTACAGGGATTTCCACAAAACTAGAATCTAATGTAGTTTTGTTGATGGTTGAAGCGGCATCGCCATACGAATAGTTCAGTCCGGCTTCGGTGTTCCAAACGGCATCATCCACAGTAAGTGTTTCTCCGCTTTTGTTAGGATTATTAATTTTGTCAAGGAAACTTTGAATCTTTTGAGCGGTTTTATAATCGCTCTCCGAGATTGTATCTTGGTTCATATCGGGTGTGTTTTGTTTTTCACATGCTGATAATAAGAATGCAAAACCCACAGTGATTATTGTGTAAATAAATAAATTTTTAGAGGTCACTATTTAGCTCCATATTAATTGAGCGTGAGTAATATTTTTAGTGGTAACCATTCTCCTTATTAAATTGTTGAAAATAGTTTCCTTGCTTTGAGAACGATTAATGCGATAGGAA
>Ga0306867_1001211_pt1 | contig 12363 bp, 13 predicted proteins | sample AntRauTorckE6831_FD_190432 | JGI IMG/M metagenome (GOLD analysis project Ga0306867, IMG submission 190432) | Saline lake microbial communities from Rauer Islands, Antarctica - Metagenome Torckler E6 #831 (v2) (version 2) | ecosystem: Environmental > Aquatic > Non-marine Saline and Alkaline >... | reverse complement strand
CTCGGGCCCAGAACGCCCGCGATATCACGGGCCTCATGCTCGACGACGAGTGGGACGGCGAGGATCGTAACCTGCGGTTCATCGCCGAGCGCGCCCACGGCTTCGTCAAGACCGAAAAGCGCGAGGTCGAGGGCAGCATGGAACACACCGGCGAAGGAGGCGGCCCGATGGAGGTGACTGTCCGCCGTGAGCGTTACGACCCAGACGAGTGAGGGCGCTGTCGAGGTCGGTGGTCACTATTGGGACGCCCAACTGCGGACCTTCGACGCCCTCGAATCCGGCGACTACGACGTCGTCGTCTTCCGAACCGGCTACGGTGGCGGCAAGACCGTCCTTGGGTCGGACTGGATCCTCACCGAGGCCGTCCAGACCCCAGACGGCCACTACCTCGTGCTCGCGCCCGACCGTCAGAAAGGCGGCCCGGCCACCTACAAAGGCTTTTTCGAGCGCCTCCCGGGCGAGAACACAGTCCCGAACGACTCCGACGGCGACCCTGAGAACTCGCCGATCGTCGCTGGGTATCACGGCACCAAACACCGCCTGACGCTCATCAACGGCGCGGTCGTCCAGCTCGGCGGGGCCGACGTCTGGTCGCGCTTCGCCGGCTCGGAGTTCAACGCGATCTGGATGGATGAGGTCGCCCACTACGGGACGACAGACCTCTACGATCTCCACGAGATGCTCGTCACCCGTCAGCGGACAGAGGCGGGCCCGAACGTCACGCTGTGGACCTCGACCGGCAACGGGTTCAACCAGTTTTACGACATCACCGAGCGGCAAGTCGACGAAGATGACGAAGCCCTACGGTGGAGCGACCGCTTGAAGATCGTCGTCGGGTCGTCGCTCAACAACCCGTTTTTAAATGAGAAAGAGAAGATGCGGGCCCAGTTCGAGGGCTCCGAACGCGAGGCCCAAGCGCTGCATGGCGGCTTTAGTGCGGCGACGGGGCTCGTCTACGCCGACTTTTCACGGAACCTACACGTCACCCCGACCGACGGACTCGCCGATCGCCTCGTCGAGGACTGGGCGATGTACGGCTACGACGCGGGGTGGGACGACCCGCGCGTGCTGCTCGATATTCGAAAGACCCACACCGACCAGTTCGTTGTCTGGGACTCGTTTTACGAATCCGAGTCGCGGCTCGCCGAAGTGGTCGATCCCGACGGCATCCTCGACGGTCGGGAGGCGTGGATCAAAGGGCGGCCAAAGGGGATCGTCTACGCGGAACACGAACCCGCGCACATCCGACAGTTCAAGGCTGCGGGCTGGCCTGCCGTCAAGGCCGAAAAGAGCCTCGACGGCGGCATCGACCACGTCCGCGACCGTCTTGCCGTTGATGAAGACGGCCGCCCTGGCGTGCTCATCGCCGATCGGTGCAGCGATCTCATCCAAGAGTTCGCCTCGTACAAGGAGGACCAAGTCGGGAAGTCGGCGGCAACCGACCACGCCCTTGACTCGCTTCGGTACGCGCTCTTTACGCATTACCAACGCTACTCGGGCGACCGGCAGAGTGGTTCGAGCGGTGGCGGTTCGGAGCTCATCAACTAACCATGACACGAGACAAGACAGCGATCGTCGAAGACGAAGAGACGGTCGACAAGATCGCCGATGACGAGGAGGACGAAGACGATGAGTGACGACGACACCAGCACGGTCAAGTCATCGCTGGTCGGGATGCAGAAGGCCGCCGGGTCGGCGTCGTCTGACCAACTCGACGAGCGCTCGATCGGCATCACTGTCGGGCAGGGCATCGCAACGCCCTACCCGACCCACCAACTCGCCGGGCTCCAGGAACTCAACGGCACGCACGCGGTGTGTGTTGAGATAAAGTCGAAGCGCGAGGTCGGCTACGGCTTCGAGATCGTGCCGCACGAAAACGTCGATCCGGAAGACGCCAGCGAAGACGAACGCGATCGCGCTGAGAACTTCTGGCGGTCGCGGGAGACGCTCTGGAAACTCGGGCCGAAGGGGACGGCTCGCGGCACGCCGACCGAGATGCACGAGAAGGCCCGCCAAGACTACCACGGTATCGGGTGGGCGGCCCTCGAAATCATCTACGCCGAGTTCGATGACGAACCTGCGGGGATGAGCTACCTCCCTGCCAAGACCGTCCGCGTCAAAAAGCAACGGGATGGCGATGGGTTCATCGACGAACAGATCGCGGGCCACGGATACGTTCAAAAGCGCAACGGGCAGACGCGCTACTTCGCCGAGGCGGGCGATCGGCAGAACACGGACCTCAACGATAACCCCGACCCGCGGTATGTCGGCCGGGAGACGGGCGAGGTCTACAACGACATCGAGACGATGCGAAACGAGGGTGCGAAGCCAGCCAACGAGCTGCTGTTCATCCCGAACCCGCACCCGAACACGCTGTACTACGGCCTGCCGACATGGATCAGCGAGATTCAGACGATGGTCGCCGACCAGGAGGCGCGGCGGTTCAACCGCGAGCGTCTCGAAAACAACCTCGTCATGGACTACCTCATCATCGTCGAGGGCGGCGAACTCTCCGAGGAGTCCCGCGAAGAGGTTCGGGAGCATATCGAGGGGCTCCGCGACGGCGATGGTCCGGGGGCGTTGATCCTGGAGGCCGACGACCTCGTCGACAAGGGGATCGGCGTCGAAGACCAGAACGTCAAGATCCGCGTCGAGCCGGCGGCTCACTACGGCGACGAAGACATGAGCTTCGCCAACTACCGGGAGATGAACGAGAAGGAAATCGCCAAGGTCCACCACGTCCCCCTGCAGATCCTCGGGCACCACGACGCGACGAACGCCAACACCGAGGAGGCGATCCGAGAGTTCACTGAAGAGACAATCGCACCGGAGCAAGAGCGCTACGCCGAGCGCCTCTATCGCGTCATCCACCAGCAGATCCTGGACGTCCACGACTGGACGGTCGACTTCGTCACCAAGGGCGCGCGCAACGAACGCGAGCGGGCCGAGATCGGGAAGATGACCGCCGACTCGGTCAAAGAGGTGCTGACGGTCAACCAAGCGCTCGAACTGTTCGGCCTCGAACCCCGCGATGACGAGATCGGCGAGCGGCTCGTCTCCGAGGTATCAACGCAACAGACGCCGGGGGCGGCCCTTGACGAGGCAGTCACCCAAGTCGAACAGTCGGCGCGCGAAGAGAAGGCCGACGAGCGGATCAAACGCGGGGCGTCGGGGGACTGACCATGTGCGAGGCGTGCGGCGGTCGGCAACTCACAAAACGCCGAGTGCTCTCGAAAGTCGAGTTCTCGCCGGAGGAGGAGCGTGTTTTTCAGACGTTCCTCGACGACTACATCGACGCCGTCCAGCCGGTCGAGAACGACATCGAAGCGTTCCTCGACGAGGCCAGTGAGGAAGACCTCGAATCGCTCGAATCGCTCCGCGGCGAGATCCAACAGCGAGCGGGCGACTACACCAACGACTTCGAAGTGGTGTTCCGGGAGAACGGTGAGGACGGTATCCTCGCCGGGCGTGAGCTGGCCGTCCGCCAGGAGCAGATCGACGTGGCGTTCGACGTTGTCCCCGACCGGACGCTCGACATCCTCGACGAGTGGGTTGACGTCGCCGCCGGGAGTACCCTGGAGACGATCACCGAAGACTCGGCGCGGTGGCTCCGCGGGGCGCACAAAGACGGGCTGTCGATCCCCGACATCGCCGACAAGCTCAACGATGAGCTATACGACGGCCGCCTCGAAGGCTACGTCGCCGAGCGCGCGGCCCGCACGGGGACGATCTCAACGTCGAACGCTGGCGCACACTCGGCGCACGAAGACGCCGACAGCGTCGTCGGCGAACAGTGGCTGACGTCGATCGATGGGCGGGAGCGCGACTCGCACGCGCAAGCCCACCAACAGGTCGTCGCCGTGGGAACGTCCTTCGAAGTCGGCGGCGTCTACCTCGATCACCCTGGTGACCCACTCGCGCCGGTCAGCGAGATCGCCAACTGTCGCTGTGCGACGGCGGCAGTGTTCGCCGATCAACTCACCGAGAGCCAACTCGAAACGATCCAGAACGGCGGTCGCGTGACGGCCGCGATCTGACGCAACCACCGATGACGGCATCCCCGCCGGGGGCGCTGCCAGAGGTCCATATCCCCCGGCGTTCTCAACGGGACAATGACACAGACAGAGCCGCGGCGCTTCCAGAAAACCGTCGCCATCAAAGCGACCGACGAGGACGAGCGGACCGCGACGGGCGCGGCTCTCGTCCCCAACGAGGTCGACCGACAGCGCGACTTTCTCAAGCCCGCTGGCATCGAGGCGATGTATGCACCCGATCCCGACGACGGGGTCATGCACTACCGCTTCGCCGATGATGACGCGGAACTGGTCCGCAACGAGATCATCGACGAGCCCGAGACCATTGGCGGCAAGGAGTACGCCGCCGGCTCGTGGATCATCACGCGAAAGTACCACGATGATGAGCTGTGGGCGCTCGTCGATGACGGCGTGCTCACTGGCTTCTCGATCGGCGGCGAAGTCAGCGAGGAAGTCGAACGGTCGGCCGATGAACTCGGCGATGGGGTGAACTTCCCGGCCGAGGTCGAATCCGGCGGGGCTTCGGAGATCCTCAACGGCTACACGGCCGAGATCTCCGACGTCGACATCCCGGCGGTCCCGAACGCCGACCACGCGGAGAAGTCTCTCACAAAGAACCTCGTCGAGCGGGCCGGTGACGAGGAGTCGTTTGTCGAGATGATGGAACCGCGGGGGCACTCCGAGGAGGATGCCCGACGGCTGTGGGGGCACCTGCAGTCGCCGACCGACAAGGCACACAACCATGACATGACCAACGACACTGACGACCCCGACGCCCCGCCTCTTGACGACGTCGATGACGCCACGCTCGGCAAGCGGCTCAAGGGCCTACTTTTCGGAGGTGACGACGGCGACGGCGACGGCGACGACACCGACAGCATCGAGCTGGTCGACGCCGACCCGACCACGACCGCAAAGGCACTGACGCTCGCCAAAGAGGGCCGCACGCTCTCGGAAGCAAACCGAGAGACGCTGATGGCGGCCCACGACGCCGTCGAGGCGGCGCTCGCGTCGGATATGGACTTCGAGACGAACCGGTTCACAGACAGCGACGAGTACGCCTTCGACGTTGCCCAGTATGGCGACTCCGAGGAGAAGGCGCTCGAAAAGCTCACCGAAGAGCAGGGCCAGCTCGTCGCCAACGCCGTCCAACGCTTCGTCGACGCGCAGGGTGACGCCACATTCGGGGAGTTCCGAGAATGGCTGTGGCAGACTGATGCGCTCGACGACGACACGGCCTTCGCTTCCGACGAGGCGGCGTGGGAGTTCGTGGAGTGGACGCGCGAGCAGCGAGAGAACGCGGCCGTCAGCGAGGAGTTCATCCCGTACGTGATGGCCGAGAGCGACACCGACACAGAGATCACGATGAGCAAAACCGACGACACCGACACCAGCGGAGACGCTGACACCGACAAGTTCGCCAACGCCCCCGAATGGGCGGAGGCGCTCAAGGAACAGGCAGACAAGAACGCCGATCGCCTCGCCGACCTCGACAAGACCGACGACGGCGACGCACTCGAAGACGCCCCCGAGTGGGCAAAGGCCCTACACGAGCAGTCCGAGAAGAACGCCGAACGGATCGACAAGGTCGCCAAGGCCAGCGCCGAGAGCGACCAGGTCGACGGCGCGGAGAAAACCAGCGAGGAAGATGACGAAGCGAGCGCGTTCAAGGCCGCGCTCGGAGGGGACTGAGCATGTCTGACCAAGCACGCACCGCGAACACCCAGAGCCTGCAGAAGAGCCCGATCAACACGACCGACCTCAGCGGCGCGCAACTCCCCCGAGACCTCTTCGAGGAGTTCATCGAGCGGACCCAAGAGGAGAGCGAACTCCTCGACATGGTCCGCGTCGAGCCGCTGGCGCGAAAAGAGATGGCGAAGCCGAAGATCGGCGTCCCCGAACTCTCGGGTGGCACCCGTGCTGAAGACGGCAGCCGCCCCGAGACGTCCAGCGCCACCAGTGGTGCTGTCGAGTTCAACGTCACCGGTCAGTACTACTACATCAAGTACGACCTCAAAGAGGACGCCGTCGAGGACACGATGTCGGATGAGCAGGTCGCCAATCTCATCCTTTCGCACTTCGAGCGCGCGTGGGCCAACGACGTCCAGAACCTCGCGATCAACGCCGGGCGCACCGGTTCCAGCCTCCCGGCCTCACTCAACGACAAGTTCGACGGCTGGATCGCGATCGCCGAGGGCAACGACACCGCCTCGGACCGCATCGGGATCGACGCCGACGGCGAGACCGTCGACACGATGCCGACGTACATCCACACCGACACCGGGGACGCAGCGGGGACCGCCCAGCCGGTCAACACCGATCTGTTCAACTCGATGATCCAGACGGTCCCCGAGCGGTTCCGCGACGAGGACGAGCAGGTCATCATGCTGAGCAAGTCCCAGCTCCAGGCGTACCACTCCGGGCTGACCGAGCGGAACGACGGGCTCGGCGTCGTGGTCCTGCAGGGAGACTCGGATGTTACCCCGTTCGGCTACGACATCGTCGGCGTCAGCTACTGGCCCGACGACATCGCGATGCTCATCAACCCCGACCAGCTCGCCTTCGGGCCGTACGAGGCCATGGAGATCACGCAGACCACCGACTCCGACAAGACGATGGACGAGGCGCTCCACTCGCGGACGTTGCTCGAAGGACAGTTCGACTTCCAGATCGAGGAACTGCAGAGTGGCGCACTCGCCACCAACATCCAGGCACCCTGATAACGGATGACTGAACGAGTCCGTCATGTTAGTGGCCCCGGCCGTCTCAACCACGGCGCTCTGTCGGGCGTGTCCACTCACGGTGACGAACACGAACTCGACGCCGACACAGCCGCGTACTTCTGTGACGAACTCGGCTACTTCGAGCGCACCGGCGAGGTCACGCTCGGCGAGGACGAGTACAGCGTCGAGTCTACCGACGTCGAAGAGGACCTCGAAGACCTGACCTACGACGAACTGCGGGATCTCGCCACCGAGGCCGAGATCGACGGGCGTGGGTCGATGAACAAAGACGAACTCATCGCCGCGCTGCGAGACCAGGAGTAAACTGAATGGCCGACCCAGAGCGATACCTGACGGTCGAGGAGCTACAGCGCGAGCTGCCGTTCCATTGGACCGACATCAATCCCGACCTGACCGAAGCGGAGTACGACCAACTACTTCAGGACGCACTCCGCAGCGAGTCGGCTCGGATCGAGCGCTGGGTCGACGTCGAGTTTTCGCTCACCCCAACAACCGAGCAACTCTCGCGCCCCGAGAGCGTCCCCGAGCGCGAACTCCCACTCCCCGAACGGCCGATCGAATCGGTCCAGTCGGTGACCGTTGAGACAACGTCGGTCACGGATCTCACCGAAGGCGAGGACTACGCCGTCGAGGAGACACACCTCGTCTTACTCAAGGACGCCGCAGTCAACGAGTGGCCGACTGAGTACCGCAGCATCTCGGTCGAGTGGACCCACGGCCACGACGGCGTCCCGGCCGATGTCGAAGAGGCGCTCGTCCGGCTGTGTCGCGCACGGCTCAAGCGCACCCAATCCGACGGTCTCGAATCCGAGAGCACTGGCGACGGCTCGTCGGTGAGCTACGAACCCGACGAGGTGATGCTCAGTGGCGTCTACGCGACGGTCGACGGCTACGACGCGCCATCCTACTACGGAGGCTTTTCGGTCGTATGATCCCGAACCGTTGGACGCATCGCCTGACAGCCGAGCGGGAGACTGACAGCGCAGGCACCGACGAGTACGGCCAGCCGCTTCCCGGCGGCAGCGAGACCGTCATCGGAGACGAGCCCGTCCGTTACCGCCCAGAGTCAACCGAGTACGTCCGCACCGAGACGGGCGAGCGCGTCCAGCGTGCGGCGACGGTCGTCACACGCGGCCATCTCTTCGGCGAACTCCAAGAGGGCGACACGCTCGAACTTACGCCACTCGGCGGCGGGACAACCATCTCCGACGTGGAGGTGGTCGGTGTCGAACCGCAGTACGGCCGCCACAAACGACCGACGTCGCTGGTTATCGAGGTGGACGGGGTCTAACATGGACATCGACTTCCAGATCCAGAACGCGAAGGATATGCGTTCGATGGCCGAGCGCCTGCAAGAACTTCAGCAGGACGTCCAAAACGGGATCGACGCCGTCGCCGAGGAGATCGGTCTGCGGATCGTCGGCGACGCACGGCGTGGGGTCAACGTCGACACGGGGCGACTCCGAGCCTCGATCGACTTCGAGACCGAACGCGAAGGTGAGTTCAAGGCCACCGTCGCAGTCGGTTCGAACGTTGAGTACGCGATCTTCCAAGAGTTCGATAACCCCTACGTCCGCCCGGCGATTGAGGAGAACCGCGAGACGATCACCAGCCTCCTTGAAGAGGCCGTCGCCGAGGCGGCCGAGGAGAATAGCGCATGACACCCGACACATCCGACCGCGCCGATGGGCGAGTCCGTGAGCTGCGCGGGCTGACGCTCCAGCGGCTGCAGTCTCACGACGAGCTGGTCGCGCTCCTGGAGGGCGTCGTCGACGACGCGACGGCAGTCATCCTCCCGTCGTTCTCGATGAGCCGCTACCGAAACGACGACACCGCACCCGATCCGCCGGAGACGGCGCTCGCGGTGTCGGTCGTCACGGGCTCGTCAAGCCGACGCAACCTCAAGGAGGACGTCAACCTGACCGTCCAGGTCGAACACGAGTTCCGCGCGAACGTCCGCCCGTCGCCCGGCGGCGTGTCGTTGGGCGTGCTGCCGTGGCACGACCGCATCGCCGACGAGATCTCGGCCGTCATGACCACCCAAGTCGCTGGGTGGGAGGCCGAGGGCGAAACGGGCGGGACGCCCGAGCCGCTGTGGGACGACGACCGCAACCGGTACCGATCCGTCAAACGATTCGATATCGGCGGCTACGGCCGCTGATAGCAGTTTGCAGTTTCAGCAACATACACACATGTCAACAGTTAACCGAACCAACAACACCGAAGTCGAGAACAGCCAAGTCGCCATCATCCTCGCCGACGAGACGGGCACCGACCCGACGCGGACGGTGCTCGCGCTGGCGAGCAAAGACGACCTTTCGACGGCGTTCGACGAGTCCAGCGAGGACTTCACGCCCAGCGCAGAACGCCAGACGCGGCAGTACCGCACGAGCCAGACGTTCACTGTCGAGGTCTCGTCGGCGCTCGCGGCCGACCTCGAAGCGATGACCGAGATCGGGCTGGCGAGCGACAGCGGAACCGACGGTATCGAGTTCTCGACGTCCACCACCGACCGCCGGATCGGCTTCGGCGAAGAGAAGTACGTCGAGATCGCCTACCTCGCCGACGAGCTCCCGAGTGATCTGAGCACGTTCGACGTCGTCGCCGACACCGAACTGCTCCACCGCTTTGGCGACTGCAAGCTCATGAACCCCGAGATCGACCCCTCCTCAACCCCGCCGATGGCGTCGTGGGAGTGGGCCGTCGAGGGCGAGAAGTACATCGACTACAACCCGGCCTAATCCTAATCCATGAGCACTGAAATCGCCAACCCCGAGGCGCTCGCCGACACCCGCGATGCGCTCAAAGCAAAGCGCCAAGAGCGCAAAGAGGACCGACTCGAACTGCAGGGGACGGCCCGCGACCTGTTCGTCGCCCGCTACGAGGACACCTTCGAGATCGAGGTCCACGGCAACGACATCGAGTTCTACCGGCCCATGTCGGCCCGGGACGTCGAACTGACTGATGTCGACGAAGAAACTCGCGAGCGGATCGAACACGGCGCGGCACTCCTTGACCAGTTCGAAGCCCGCCAGCGCCAGCTCATGCGCGCAGCGCAGTCCGACGAGATGTCGCTGCCCGACCTCATCGACGAGTCGATGGGCGGCATCGAACTCATGGCCGAGGTCCTCGCAGCGCACGCCGTCGACGAGGACCTGCAGGACGCCCGCGTGTGGCAGTCGATCTACCGGAACGAGAACAAACTGGGGGACCTCTTCGAGGATTTTACCGCGGAGGGCGACGGCCAGTCCCAACAGGAGAAGCTCAACGCCTTGGAGAATCTGACCTCGGACAACACCTCTACGAGCTGAAGAAAGAGGTGGGGATCGACCCCCAAGAGTGGTACGCGATGGATCAAGCGGAGCAAATCTTTTGGACGAGCGCACACAATCAGCACGTAGAACATGTCACACCCGACAACCAACAGCGACACTGACACTGACGAGCGGAGCCAAGCAGCGAACACACGACTGTTCGGTGGCATCCTCGTTCTGGTCGGTGCTGCGGTTGCGACAGTCGGGATATTCTTTTGGCCAGCGCTGGTGGTCGCCGCCCTCATATGGGCGGTGGCTCTGCTGGCCGTCGTGCTGTCGTTCGTCTCGGATGACGAGTAACTAACACATGCCTTTTGAGTCACTGACAGCAGTACTGAACCTCGATAGCAGCGGCTTTACCTCGGGGATCGAAGACGCAGAGGACGGCATGGGCTCGCTCCAAGACCGAGCGGCAAGCACCGGCAAGTCCATGCAACGAGCTGGCGGCGCGATGACTGCCGGGGTCACGGCCCCGCTGGCGGCCATGGGTGCGATGTCGGTCAGAGTCGCCGGCAACTTCGACCAGGCCATGCAGCGCTCGATTTCGGTGATGGGCGACGTCGACGGTGCGATGAAAGAGCGGCTCGAAGCGACCGCTCGCGAGGTTGCCAACACGACGACCCACTCAGCCCAGGAAGCCGCCGACTCGTACTACTTCCTCGCCAGCGCCGGCCTCGACGCCGCCGAGGCGATGGAAGCCATGCCGCAGGTCGCAGCGTTCGCGGAGGCCGGCCAACTGCAGATGGCCGAAGCGACTGACGTGGCGACCAACGTGATGTCGGCCTACGGGCGCGAGGCCGACGAGATGGCCTCGGTCACCGATACACTGACCGCGACTGTCGCGAACCACAACCAGACCATGCAGGGGATGGCCTCGGCGATGAGCACGGTCGCGCCGATCGCGTCGTCGCTCGGTATCAGCCTCGAAGAGACGTCGGCGGCCATCGGTCAGATGGGAGACGTCGGTATCCAAGGCGAGCGGGCAGGGACGGCGCTACGGAACGTCTTCTCGCAGCTCTCAGACGAGAGTTCGACAGTAGCCACCGAACTCGAAGGGATGGGCGTGGCGACGCGAAACTCCTCGGGCGAGGTCGTCTCGATGACCCAACTCCTGTCAAACATGGAGTCGGCGGGCGTCGAGGCCGGCGACGCGGCGAAAATCTTCGGGACAGAAGCCGGCCCCGCCATGGCCGCGCTCATGCAGGAAGGTTCGGACGCTCTCGCTCAGAACACCCAACGAATCAGCGAAGCCGAGGGTGCGACGAAACAGATGGCGCAGACTCAGCGCGACACACTCAACGCCGAGATGCAGATCGCCAAGAGCAACATCCAAGACGTCGGGATCGCCATCGGTGGCGACCTCATCCCGATGGTGTCGACGCTAACTGGCTACATCTCGACAGGGGCCGACCGGTTTCAGGACCTCAATGGCGACCAGCGCCGGGCGATCATCCTCCTCGGCGGTGTCGCCGCAGCAATCGGCCCTGTCCTGCTCGTCGGCGGGACACTGCTGACGATGCTCCCGGCGATGGCGACTGGGTGGGGGATGGCAACCGGTGCGGCGAGTGGCTTTGCAGCCTCGCTCACTGGGGGAGTTGTCCCCGCGGCACTGGCGGCCAACGTGGCTCTCGGACCGATTACCGTCCCCGTGTGGGCGATCATCGCGGCCATCGGGGCAGCCATCGCCATCGGCTACGGGCTCTACCGCGCGTGGACGAGCAACTTCTACGGAGTCCGAGACACGGTCACCGACGCACTGGGGACGGTCAAAGGCTGGCTCGATGCTGCACCGGGGTGGATGCTACTCCTTCTCGGGCCGCTCGGTCAGCTGTACTACGCCTGGCGGGAGAACCTCTTCGGGATCCAAGACATCGTCGGGTCGGTGTTCGATTGGATCGGCGACAAGATCGGCTGGCTGATAGACAAAATCGAGTCGATCCCTGGGATTGGTGAGGAAATCGACGGCGAGGCGAACGTCGACAGCAACATGCCCGATGCGCCAGAAGAGCCCAGTCGCTCGCCAGTAACCGCTCCCGAGGCAATGCCGCCGCCGAATCAGACCTCCGCCCCGCCCTCGACATCGTCAACTCCGACCCCCGAAGAGGCAGCGTCTACAGCGATGTCGTCGACGTCGTCGGCGCCGTCGGCCGACCTCGTCGCCGGCGCGAGTACCTCTGCGAGCCCCAGCGCTGGCAGTGCCGGGATGAGCACCCAGGAGTTCAAGACCGCGCTTCGGGAGGTCCTTGAAGGGCTTCGGTTGGAGACGCGACT
>Ga0306867_1001208_pt1 | contig 12368 bp, 10 predicted proteins | sample AntRauTorckE6831_FD_190432 | JGI IMG/M metagenome (GOLD analysis project Ga0306867, IMG submission 190432) | Saline lake microbial communities from Rauer Islands, Antarctica - Metagenome Torckler E6 #831 (v2) (version 2) | ecosystem: Environmental > Aquatic > Non-marine Saline and Alkaline >... | reverse complement strand
TAAAGCCAAAGGCTTACCGGTGGGTAGATCGTTGGTGGAAGATGATAAAGTTGCCCTGGCGGGGCAGCTTTTGGAAAAAGCGCAACAAAAAGGCGTAAAAATAATTTTACCGATTGATTCAGTGGTTGCCCAGGAAATAACAGAGGATGCTCAATTTAGGGTGGTACAGGAAGACGGCATCGAGGAGGACTGGATGGGTCTCGACATTGGACCCCAAAGCGAACTGATGTTTGGCAACGCCATCAAAAATGCGCAGACCGTAGTCTGGAACGGTCCCATGGGTGTTTTTGAAATCGAAAATTTTGCTGATGGCACCAGAGCCGTAGCACAAGCCATGGCTGAGGCAACATCGCGCGGTGCAATAACGATTGTGGGTGGCGGGCAATCGGCTACAGCTATTCAACAGGCCGGACTTGAAACCCAAGTCTCACATGTTTCGACCGGGGGCGGCGCCAGCCTTATGTTTTTGGAGGGCAAAACGTTGCCGGGTGTGGCTGCGTTGACGGATAAGTAAATCTACCCCGCTCCACCCGCAGCGCCTCCACCGGCTACTCCTGCAGAGGCGCCTGCTGCACTTCCGGCGGCTGCTGTTGCGCCCGGAAATGCTGTTGCCCCAGTAACGCCCAGACTGCTGAACGTAGCGGCGGTACGGGCCGCTGAGTGATTTCCATGTCCGTGGAAAACGAACCAATAAAAGTAAATATTGGAGGCTCCGGATTGCTCAAATACGGTTTCAATACCGGATGATGAAAGCCCGAATGCCAAGGCATATATAAAGTGTTTTTCGAGCATATCTTTATCAACATGATGCTTTTCAACATTTTGGAGTCCCTCTTTGTACGCTTTCCAGCGGTGGTATAGCCGTTCTCCTGCAGGCGTCCGCCGAATGATTGTAAAAGAACAAACAAGCGCTACAAAAGCGGGAGCCAGCGCAATAACCGCAATCGGGCCAGCCCAAATGGCAGCAAGGATTCCTGCAAGAATCATCAAAAGCTGGACTGCAATATTCCAGTAAACGCCCTTGTAGCTGGTATCATCGTACCAATTCTTGGCCTGACAGTATGGTTTTAGTTTCTTTTTCCATTGATTGAACCATTTATTTGCGCTGGTTGAACTTTCTGAAAAAAGTTTATCTAAACGGTTATTGCCTTTCTCTACCTGTTCAGAAACAAATTGAAGGAGATCGGCTTCCCATTCGGTTTCGGCATTACCGGGTTCTGGTGTAACTTTTTCAATGGTAAACACTTGCTGGTCTTTGCCCATCATTTTTTTTTTCGGTTTTTGTTCTTTAATGATGAAGAATCGCTGCCGTGCCAAATCCAGCAGTGTAGCCATCAAAAGACTGCTGGATATACTTTTACTCAGCAGCCATCCGGCTGCCGCCGGTTTTAACCGACCGGGAATCATCGTCGATGCCTGTATCGGTCCGGTATTGATGATGGGTCTTTTCCCGTATCGACGATAAATCATAATAAAAGCTAAAATGCTTAAAACTGATATAATTACTGTTAGAATGCGACCTAGCTCGGCCATCTTTTCTTCCTGTTTCAGGCGTGTGGCCAATTCCTTTTGGTATGATTTCTCATCGGCTTGCGCCCATGCCAGGGAAAAGTTTTTATCATTCGTTTTAACGGCATTACTATCAAGCACAGTACGGGGAAATACGGCTCGGATTTTAATAAATTCATCATCGTCAATATCAGCGGCTTTGGCCGTGTAGCCGTTATCATTTTGCATAATTGACAGGCTTTCTCGTGCACCGCGTTTCCAGGTATAAATCGAATCAGCCTTCACTACCGCAGGTAGTTTCCAATTAATTTTGAGCAAATCTGTATCTTTTTCACGGCTTGAACTGATGTAGTTCCAAAAAAACTCGGCCCACTTCGGGCCTACTACCAACGCGCCTTCCAAGGTGTAGGAAATTGTGAATGTGCGTTCTTCATCTTCAGCGCTGTAAAACCATTTGATCTGAATTTCATTGTCATCTCGACCCACAGAAAAAGAGCCCGGCTCTTCGTTGTTCTTATTGATGAAAAGCGTATTATATTCACTCACCTGAATATCCGAAATCTTGGTAAATCCTTTCAGTGGCAGGCGGTAATCAGCCCACGAAAAGGAACCATCAAACCGGTACGTGCGGTGCTCGGTGATGCGGATAGCGCCATCAGGCTGTACTCCGGCTTCAATGCTGATTACCGGGATGGTGTACTCTTGGGCTGATGATTTCTGAGCATTAGTACATACCAAGCCAATTATGAATAGAAAAAGAAAGCCGGTACGTAAATACATGACAGTTTTTTATTGATTGTGGACCGCGAATGATATTACTTTTACTGCATACGATTATTAATCAAAAATGTTAGGTATGAGCGACCCTTCAAACCAAGTGTTGAACGATGAGGCTTCAACGAGCACAAACTTTTACGAGAGCGACCGCATTTTGCGTCATTATTTGAATAAGCATATATCCGGCTCGGGTTTGGAATATATGAGTGATAAGCTGGAGCGCCTTGGCATGCAAGCGGCCGGTGAAATGGATGACTTGTCGCTTACCGCCGACCAAAAGAGTCCGGAGCTGAAAAAGCGATCGAAGCTGGGTGAAGACATCAACGAAGTGGAATTTCATCCTGCATACTGGGAACTGATGGATATGGCTGCGCAATCGGAAATGTTTTATGTAAAGTATAATCATAAGCTTAGGAACACCTTCTCACGAGAGCGTCATCAGTTGGGGTTTGCAGCGGGACAATTATATGCCATGAGTGAGCTTGGTGCGTATTGCCCGCTATGCATGACTGACGGGGCTGCTCATTTGGTGGATAAATTTGCGACGGACGATATGAAAGAACGGCTACTGCCGAAGCTTGCGGCCAACAGCGGGAAGGAATTATTCTCCGGTGCTATGTTTCTTACCGAAAAATCGGGCGGCTCCGATGTGGGCAGGAATTTAGCCACCGCTGAGCAGATTGAAGACGATAAGTACAAGCTGAATGGCGAAAAGTGGTTTTGTAGCAACGTCAATGCTGATGTAATTATGGCGTTGGCTCGCACAGATAAAGTAGAACAAGGCACCCGGGGATTATCGCTGTTCTTGGTTGAAAAAGAGCTTGTTGATGGCACACGCAATCCCATAAATATTATTCGGCTCAAAGAAAAGTTGGGTGTACGTTCAATGGCTACCGGCGAAGTTATTTTTGATGATACGATCGGAATTCAGCTGGGGGAAGAAAACCAGGGTTTCAAGGTGATGGCCGAAATGATAAACACTTCCCGCACCTACAATTGCGTTGCCGCGCTGGCCGGTAGCCGCCGGGCTGTCATTGAAGCCTGGGAGTATCTGAATCATCGTATCACCTTTGGCAAAAAAGCAACAGAACACGCATTAATTCGCCAAAAATTCCACGAACTGGGGGCTCTTTTTGTAGCTGATTTTCTGCTGGTTTGGCGGGCTATCCGCGCGATGGACGCCGCCGAGCAGGGTGATGAAGAAGCCCAGCAGTTGCTTCGCATACTGGTTCCCATGGCCAAGTGGCGGTCGGCCGAACATGCGGTCTATATTGTACGCGAATGTATGGAACTGATGGGTGGTAACGGATATATCGAAGACTTTGTGATGCCCAAGCTGTTGCGTGATGTCAATGTGCTGCCCATCTGGGAGGGTTCCGGCAATATTATTGTACTGGATATGCTGCGGGCCAGTAAAAAATCAGATGGACTGAATATGATCATTGAACAGATCAAAGAAGCAGCCCAGAAAGAGGGCAAATCTGGATCATTCATAAACAAAAAACTTGGTGGTTTATTATCCACATGGAATAAAACAAAGAAAAGCGAAAATCAGGATGTGGTAGAGGCGACTGCCAAACCGCTCTTCAAAGAACTTATTCACTTGTACCAAATGGCGTTAATGATGCAAGAAAAGGACGATACGAGCAAAGCGTGGATCAACCCGGCGCTGGAGTATATGGTTTCGATTTTTAAAAATGATATAGATGTTGAAAAGCCAGTAAGTTTGCAAACCATTGAGGCCCTTATTGGGTGGGAATACTGATATCTATACTAAGGTTGTGAGGGGGGAGTACTCCCGAAGCTGCTCATTTACTGGGTACTTTTTTAGGAGGTACAATCTCCTAACAACAAAGCATCCTGTCATCCCGGGCTTGACCCGGGATCTCGTTTGAGCAGTCAGCGTTGTTCGGTTTGTGAAATGGATTTGGGTTTCTCAGTTGTACGAGATGCCGCTTCTGGGGGCGCGGCATGACAATTTACAGGTGGCAGGCACTTTTGAAGTGCCGAAGAGCATCAAAACTGGCGTAAGTGCCAACGCTCCCCCAAATAATACTGCGATTCCAATGGCTATCCTTTTCTGTTGATTAAAGCCATGTTTTCGTTAGGAGATTGCCATACTACGCTCTGCATCCGCTTCGTTCATCAATGATAATAATGATTTTGAAAGCTGTTATTACTTTTGATCCTTTGTCAAAATCTCACTCATATAATTGAAATAGGGACGTAGTGCCAGGAAGGTTTTCACCACTTCAAAAATAAAATCCTCATCCAAGACCTTTTCATCGGAGAAGGCGTGCTTCACATAAAACTGTTTGTAGCGGAGCAAGTCGATATCGGGGTGATCGATGGAGAACCCACGCGGTGATGTTTTTAATTGGTCTCCCTGCAATTTGCCAAACGTTTCTTTAAAATCAGCATCATTTAAAATAGACCGTAGCGGCTGGGCATCATGGGCTATGCTCTCGCGTATCCGCAATAAATCATCGGAATTGGGACCGTAAAATCCACCGCCCACATAGGAATTACCGGGTTCGAGATGAAAGTAATACCCGCCTCGCAATGTGCTTGTTGCCCTTCGGAGACTCCCACTGAAACTTGTTTTATAGGGCGTTTTGTCTTTGGTGAAACGCATGTCGCGATAAATCCTGAACAACGCTTTTTTACCGGATACGGTATCAATGTAATCTACCTTTTTCATTTCGGTGACAAGCGCATTGGCAAAGGCGATGGCATTTTTATGCGCTTTCTTATACTCGTCTTTGTGTTCCTCAAACCACTCGCGGTTATTGTTGTCTTTAAGCGAGCTCAGAAAGTTGAAAGTGGATTTGTGTATGGTAGACATGTAACATTTCTAATTAGTTTACCGAGTCATGAATTTATCAAAGGGTATAAAATTTATAATATCAACTTCTGCTGCCTATCTCTCATAGCCGTTGTTATAGAAAGTAGTCTGCATTACGTTTTCCAAATAACCTGTACATATTTTGAATTTTGTATATCAGGGTCATTGGTTAAGATTGGAATGCCAAATTCTTTAGCCGCTGCTGCGATAAGCCGGTCATGCAGTTCGGGTATATCATCAATTTCAAACGCTTGCTGTACGGTCGAAATAGACATTGGACATTCGGTGATAGCCGGGTATTTCTCAAGGTAGTTTTTTGTCTTGCCTAAGGTTGTTTCAATGCGGTTTCTTTCTGAAAGGTAAGCTACCTCCGCAAAAACCATTGCCGGTATAGCAATCTCAACATTACCTTTTTCTGCTTGTATGAATATCTCTTTGACTTTTTTAGGCATTTTCCGCTTTTCCAGCCTAAGGATAAATGCCATGGTGTCTGAAATGTACTTATTCACGCGGATAGAGGTCTTTATAATCTTTAAACTCGTTTTCTAAATGGGCTGTTTGTGAAAAACTTAGCATGGATAGTTCTGCCGTTATATTGTCATCAGCCGACTCTTGTATTTCTTTTTGTTTAAGGAACTGAATAAAGTCAATAATTTCCTGAAGAGTCTCTTTTGAAAGTCCCTCTGTATATTTGAGTAATTTTTTCTCCAATTGTGCAGTAGTCATCATTTTTATACTTATTTAATTCAAATATAAGGAATTTCATTAATTAATGCTTTCTGTGCTATTTTCAGTAACGGTTTTGTATATGGCTTTTAGCTTGAAAAAAATACTGTTTTTGGGTTGATTACGAGCCGATTTTTAAATTTTATATTTCATCTTTTCTTTTTTTAAATCTTGAATTTTCAGCTGTCCATGCTCCATCGTCAAAACTTGAAAATATTGCCGCATCTAAAAGGCAAGGATAAATTTCTGCCTTTTCACAAAGTTCTTGAATTCCATCTGAAACAAAGTGATAATAACCTTTGTCTCCGAGTGGAGAAGAAGTCAATGAAACCGGAAACCCAAAGTCGTTCAACCAATTCGTAATTCGTGAATCTATTGGAATTTCGTATTTGGTCAGTCCAAGTGCTTGAAGAAAATTTCTTGATTGTTTTGGTCCGAATCCTTTGAATTTTTCAGCTAATCTATCTGAAACATCTCTTTCTTCTTTTTTAGAATCTTTGTCTTTTAGTTCATTGAGTTCTTGAATTATCGCCCAATTCTCACTTTCTATCTTTTCAAGGTTTGAAGCAAAAAATGAACTTATACGGTTTATAAATCTGGTTAATCTGTTGTTTTTTAAGATCTTCTTTACACCTTTTTGAATATTGTCAACATTTTCAAGACTATCTAAAGTTATGGGGAATGGTTCAAGTAAAAGAAATTTTCCCACCTTGGTATCTGGTCCCGATCTTTGCTGTGAAGTTAAAAGACACATCATCATTGTTTTAATGATTGATTCTTTATTAATTACGATATTTTGTTTCTCAACATTTCGCTCTCTTCTTTTTTTGACAAACGCGTTTTCATTTGTGGTCATTACTTCTTTGACTCTTTGAATATCTTTTTCAGTTATGTTCCACGAAATGTTCATAGTCGTCTTTTAATTTTAGGCTGTTTTATGTAACAGGTTCTGGCTCCTGAATTAATATTTCGGCAGGAATACCCAGCTTTTTGTACAAAACTTTAATTTGACGAAGGGAAAGCGATCTCTTGCCCGATAAAATTTCACTTGCTCTGGACTTGGATCCCAATAGATGGGCTAAATCTTGTTGAGATATATCAAGTTGATCCATCCGAAATTTGATAGCTTCCACGGGTTTTGGCACTTCAATGGGGAAATGATTCTTTTCATACTCCTCTACTAAAATGCCAAGTATTTCCAGTTCATCTCCCTGCTGACTACCGGGCTTGGCATCAAATATTTTTTCAATTCGAGTTAAAGCATGTTCATAATCTTTTTCGGTATGTATGGGATGAATATCCATGATTCTATCATTTAAATTGTTGTTGCATCAATTTTATCGTATTCGGCATGGGTACCTACAAAGCGAATGAAAACCTGTCCGTAGTCATAATTGATTTTAACAACCAATCTGTAATTATTGCCTTTAATATTGAAAACAACCCTGTTATCAGGAAGAATACTGGCATGTGAATATTTCTTCTTTATATCAGAAGGGGATTCCCATTGTGCATGTTTTGCTTCTGAAAACCATGCTTTCAATGCTTGTTCTGTAGCAGCATGTTTTATCCAATATTCACGTAAAGTTTTTCGGGCGAATACGCGCATAAAAAATAAGATAATAAGTTCCCGTATTGGGAACAAGTGTAAAGGTAGGTTATATAATAATACTATTACTACTCACCGCTTGAGCCGTTCTCTTGCGCAGTACGCCGGTTATCATCAGAAATGGTATCAATCAGTTTGTTATATGGATCAATGCCCACTTCGGTGGGTTGTTCATCAACCACAATGGTGAGCGTACTTTGTATCTCCGAAAACTTATGCTTCTGCAGGTAGAGCACTTTTTCTTTGCCGTCTTCATCGGTCCCAAAGATGCCCACATCAATCCAGTCGTTAAGCGGCAGGGATTCTATGGGTCGCCTTCGGCCTTCAACCTCCAGTGCAAGGCTGTCGCCGGCTGTATTTTTGTAGATGCGCTTGCCCTCTTCATTGGTGCGGTACTTGGCCGTGTTAAAAGTAATGTCGACTTCATATTTTCCATTTTTCAACTCGGTCCAGGTGGCTTCCTGCACGCTGTTATCATACAGGGTGATGGTCTCGAACATATCCTTTAGTAGATACTGCAGTGAATCGGGGGTGGCTTCTCTGAAGTATGAAAGTAATTCTAAAGAAGTGGTGTAGGGCGGCTCCTGAAAGGCCACTTCATCTACATACCGGCTGATAGCGGTATTCATTTTGTCTTCCCCGATGTAATCGCTGAGCGCATACAGCACCAGCGACCCTTTGTTGTAATGAATATACTGCTGGTTTTCGTTATAAATGAGGGGCTTCTCTTTCTTGAATTCAACCGTACGGCCTGTTAAATAACTGTCGAGGGCGTCTTTTAAGAAGATCCGCATTTTGTCTTCGCCATACTCTTTTTCAAGTACTTTAAGCGAGCTGTATTCCGACATACTTTCCGAAAGCATAGTTGCTCCCTGTACATTAGCTCCGATGACCTGGTGTGCAAACCACTGGTGCGCTACTTCATGGGCCGTGATGCTAAACGGGTAGTCCACGCCGCCTTCTTCGGAGTCATCCACCTGGGCGATGAATCCCACGGCCTCGGAGTAGGGTATGGTGTTGGCAAAAGATTGTGCAAAACCGCCGCCGGTCCGCGGAAATTCAATAATGCGCACCTGTTGGTGTTGATACGGACTGAAGTTGGCAGTATAATAATCAAGCGACTTTTTCACCCCTTTGATCATCCGGTCGAGGTTATAATCGTGGCCTTCGTGGTAGTATATTTCGATATTTACATCATTCCATTGGTCTTTGACTACTTCATACTCGGCGGACATAAACGAATAAAAGTTGATCATTTTGCTATCCATTTTGTAATGATAATAGCGGCGCCCGTCTTCCGTCCATTTGTCTTGCAAGTAGCCCGGCGCGATGGCAATTTGATCGGGTGATGTGCTGATGGTCGTCTCAAAGTCAATCCAGTCGGCATCATTCGAAATGTAATTATCCCGGCGGGCCAGGCTGTCGGTGGGAGGGGCCATTCGCTCTTTGGGCGGTAACCCATATTTTTTGCGGGCATCATCGCTCACCAGTTCACCCTGTTCCTGGTATCCGATACTGGGGAATATCCCATTATTGATGAAGGTACCGTTATTGCGAACGGGGGAATTACTTCTGAATATGGTATTGGGTTTATTGGATAGTTGAAACGTAAACAGTAGTGAATCGCCGGGCTGTAGGGCTTCTTCAAGCCGATAGATATCATAATTCATGGAATCATCTTCAAGCGCAAGCTCAAACTGCCGGTTGAAATCAAAGGTACTGATGTAGTTGTTGTGATCGATGTGGATGGAATCGATAGCGGTAACCGTTTTATTCTTGAGCACATATTCTCCGCTGACGTTGAAGTCCCGCGTTTCAGGGAAAAGATCGAGATCAACATTTATGGCGGTGATGCGGGGCTGTGCAATGTTTTTATATTTGCTGTAGTTGACTTCCCATTGCGCTTGCTGTGCCTCTCGTTCTTTGGATGAAAGGCGCTCGTGTTTCACATTGTTGACGTAATAAAGCCAGCTTCCCAATGCCAGAAAACCGATCAGCGAAACGGCAAAAGCGCCTTTTAAAACGGGACTAAAAACCTTGCGGGCACTTCGAAAACGCTCTTTAAATGATTCGGGAAGTCCGCGGCGAAAGAAAATCACCGATAAGGTATAGAGTGCAATACCCAGCAATAGCCAATATAGTTTGTAAATATAATACGGGCCCAGTGATGAGCCGTAGCTGTTCATAGCCGAATAGGATGTTCCGGGACCCTGGTTAAATTTGAAAATATCTTGCTCAATACCTACTGAGCCCAAAAAGGTGATGCCGATGGATACAATCAACAGCACAAAAAAGCCCAGGTAGTAATTTTTGAACAGGGTGTGGACGAAAATTGCCAGCAGTCCCCAGATCATCACGTGTATAAAAGTAATGGCGTACAGATCAAACAGGTACAGCCCTAATTCAAAATCGTAGTAACCGTTATAGACCTGGATACCTATTCCGCCAATGATGATAATGGACAGAAGGAGAGCCTGCATTTTAATTAAGGCCAGGAATTTTGAAAACAGGATTGACCAGTTGGGAATGGCGGTAGCGTGCATCAGCTGATCCATATGGGTGCTGCGGCTGCGGTGGATGAGCATACCGGCGTATAAAAAGGTGAGCACATTAATAAACAGGCTAAAGAAGCCGCCCGGAAGATCAAGCATTTGCCAGGTAACCGGCAGGGTGTCGGTGCCGTAAATTTCGCCACTCACTAAAATGATACTCAGCGAAATAAGCAGCCCTACGATGGATATAATGATAAACGCCCATCCCTTTACCACGTATTTAAAATCGGTATTGGACAGCCGCCATGCCATTTTAAAGTTATGGAAGAATGAAAAGTCGAAATCAACCGTTGGCAGGGAGACCGAAAGGACGCTGCCAAAATTCTTTTTAGTGACGGTTCGTGCTTTTTTTCTCCAGAAACTGAACGAAAAAGCCTGCTGACTAAAGCTGAATGCACTGTAAACCAATCCGGAAATCAACAATCCTATGCCAGTCCACAGCAATCGGTTATAGATTATGAGTCCACGAAAGGGCAGAGGGTTTTCATTCTGCTCGTAGATCGTCCAGTATTGCGTGTAATACTGATTGGCCTGTCCCCCGAATGGATCAAGCATGGCGGCCAGCATTCTGTTATCTAAATCTTCCGTGATGGATGCTGCAAAAATCTGTATAAGAAAAAGGCCAAGTACGGTTATAAAACCGACGCTCACACTGCGCGTGAATGTTACAACTGCAAATACAATAGCCCCATAAAAAAATAGGTTGGGAATAATGTAATACAGAAAAGGCTGCACATAATTAGCAAGTTCAAAAGGGCCCAGTAGCTCCGGATTGGTGCCGGGAAAGATACTTCCAACCATCACCCCGAGTGCTGCAAATAGTACCACCGTAATGCTGATGCAGAGTCCGCTCAAAAATTTGGCCCCCAAATATTCCCACTTTTTAAACGGGTAAGAATACAGAATTGAGTGCATCTCATGCTCATAATCCTTGGCAATGGTGCTCCCTATAATGGACGGCAGTAAAAAATATACGATGATCGTCATCTCATTAAGCAGGCCATAAATTCCTGTGGCGGAATTAATAATGAGCGTGGAGTTGATACTTGCCGTAATGCCTTCAAAGAAGCCGGCTGCTGTAATCATAATCAGCAGGGTCAGAAAAAAGGAGAGGCCCGCGTAGATATAAAAGAGGGGCCGTCGAAGCCAGTATCGTATTTCAAATGAAAATATATTGTAGAACACGTGTTGGGTGGTTTTTTACTCAGAGTTTGATTTTAATTTAATTTTGACCCACCCCTACACCCCTCCCGAGGAGGGGAAAGGTCGAGTCCCCTCTTGCTCCGAAGGAATGCCTGCGGCAAGAGGGGATTAGGGGTGTGTTATTTTCAATAAATTTATTCAGTGCTCAATATTAAATTCCGTAAAATTCAAAGGGCATATTTAAGAGACCTCTACTTCACTATCCTCACGCAAAGTCACAAAATAAACATCCTCAAGCTCAGGCTTTTTGGCTTCAAAGCTTTCATCCGGCTTTTCCAGACTGTGAACACGGATATTGAGTGTATTATCCTGGTTAAAGTTAGATGATATAACATTATACATAGCCTCGTGCTGCTCCAAATCATCTCGGTCAATGGTTTTGGTCCATATTTTTCCCTGTAGATCAGCTACAATTTCACCCGGGGTATGATGGTTAAGTATTTTACCTCCGTTCATGATGGCCATATCGGTGCAGAGTTCTTTTACGTCATCCACAATATGCGTTGAAAAGATCACAATGTGGTTGGTGCCAATTTCACGCAGCACATTTAAAAAACGGTGTCGTTCTGCAGGATCGAGTCCGGCGGTAGGTTCATCCACAATAATTAATTCCGGATTGTTCAACAAAAGCTGGGCAATGCCAAACCGCTGCTTCATGCCACCCGAATAGCCTCTACATTTTTATTTCGGACCTCCATTAAATTGGTGACCTCCAATGCCGTATTCACCATTTCATTACGGTCTTCCTTATTTGATATTCCTTTGAGATTGGCAAAATAGTGAAGCAGGTCCTCGGCCGACATGTTAGGATACACCCCGAATGACTGCGGCAGGTACCCCAGTTTTTTGCGCAGTTCTGTTTTATTATTCAGGATGTCCAGATCATCCAGAAAAGCCGTGCCTGAATCTGGTGCTTGTAAGGTTGCAATGGTTCGCATAAGGGTTGATTTACCGGCTCCATTAGGGCCAAGCAAGCCAAACATGCCCTGATCAATTTCTATTGAAACATCATCCAGTGCTTTAACCCCGTTTTTGTATGTTTTTGAAATGCCCGAAAGAGATAATTTCATGTGTCCGATATTTTTTGATTATGACCAACAAACAGAGAGTATAATAAATAGTGTGTTACTACGAAAAAAGAGTTTTC
>Ga0306867_1001202_pt1 | contig 12400 bp, 8 predicted proteins | sample AntRauTorckE6831_FD_190432 | JGI IMG/M metagenome (GOLD analysis project Ga0306867, IMG submission 190432) | Saline lake microbial communities from Rauer Islands, Antarctica - Metagenome Torckler E6 #831 (v2) (version 2) | ecosystem: Environmental > Aquatic > Non-marine Saline and Alkaline >... | reverse complement strand
GGGATCATCAAATGTTTTGTAGAAAAAGCTTGCCGAAAGCAACTGTCCCCTGTTAAAAAACATTTCCCAGCGAAGATCAAAATTACTAATCCGCGTTTCAGATAAATTTCCATCCCAACTGCCAATAGAAAATAAACCGCCGTTAAATATTCGATCTGATATTGGATCTATAATCTGTGCAAAAGAAAGCTCTTTAAATGAAGGCCGCGCAATTGTTCGGGAATATGAAGCCCGCAGGTTCATATTATCAGACAGGAAATAGGTGAGATTAGCCGACGGAAAGAAATCCAGATTGTCTAACACTTTCTCGTTATCCAAATTATTGCCCTGGCCGCCCTGCGCAAATTGAATATCGCGACCGGTATGGCGCAGTACAAAATTTTCGGCCCGCAGCCCAAGGTTCGCTTTAAAATTTGGGAATGGAGTAAATTCGTTGGATATATAAAAGGCGGTATTTCTTGAATTGGATTTATAGGCATTAGGGTTGGGGGACGGATTGGCAGATTGATAAAAAATGACTCCACCATTACCATTCCCAAATATATCTCCATTTTCCAATACCTCGTTAGGGTCGCCGGTATATTCGGGTTGATTACCAAAAAAGTTCAAATTGTATTGAAGAATTTCATAATCGCGCTGCTTATATACATAGCTGCCTCCAAATTTGAACTTGGATGTTTCCCCAAATAATTCATACGATTTTGTAATATTGACCCGGCCCACGTAATTAACTTCATCCAGAAACCGTGATATCCTGCTTGGAAACCCACCGGCTCCCGCATTAAACCGTGGGGCACCCCCGCTTACCGAACGGGTAAAGGTTGTACGTCTTAAATCCGGATCGTCTGTGGACGAAAATGTCGTAGCAGCTCTCCAGTCAATTTCCCAATTACTGCTATCGAAGAAATGAAACCCGCTTAATAAAAAATTAGTGATGCTGCGTTCTCCGTATTGCAGGTTAAAAGCATCGCCGGTGTACCCAGACTGACCCGGTGCATCTTCACTATTTTGAATAACGAGGTTTGATGAGCGTGCCTCCCCATTTTGCAGCCGCATACCGGTCAATTTAAATTTTGATGTACCGGTTTTAAATGCAAGTCCAGCTAAACCGCTCAGCAGAATATCGCTTTCTGAAACGACCCCATTTTGCCGTGTAGCCGTAACCAGGTCAAATTCGTTGCTTCCCACCGGTGTTTGATATTCACCCAGTTGATAATTTTCGTAATGTTTTGTTGAATTTTTATACGATCCGGAAAAAATATATCCGAGCGAATTATTTCCACCTACCTGGAACTGGTTCCCAAGGGATAAACCCAAGCTATAATCCGGGGTATTGGTTGTTTGAGTTGGCCCTAATGTGGGATTAAAATTGTTCACAAATCTATTTACTTCCTCATCTGTAGCATCATTGATGGGGGTGGGAATATTTCCATCTTGAGCTCCATCCGGGAAATCTCTGGCTCCGTTGTCAAATCCTAAAAAGTCCGTATCACTCCCGGGATAGGTTAAAAACCCATCATTAAGGTGCATTGACGGGTTATAATCCACGCTTACAGAAATATCAAATATGGGCTGTTCAGGAAAAGCTTTGGTCTCAATATTGACGATACCGCCGGTAAAATCGGCCGGCATTTCAGCTACAGCCGTTTTACTGACTACAATATTATCAATCAAATTGGCCGGAAAAATATCTAATTGAAGACTGTTTTTATTGGGATCGAGGCTGGGAATTTCGACTTCATTCAGCATAGTATTCGTATACCGATCGCCCAGTCCGCGAACCACCACATATTTTCCGTCTTGCACCGATACGCCGGTAACCTTTTTCAAGGCTCCTGTCGCTTTTGATATACCGGATTGATTGATAAGCTCAGAAGATATACCATCAATTAAATTAGGAGCTTTCTTCTTCTTTGTTATGAGGGCTGCTTCTGTATCATTCAACGCTTCTGCGGTAACAACCACCTCTTCCAATTCGGTATTCTTCCCTGCTAACCGGATGCTTCCAAGAAGGTTAACTTCATCTGCGGTTACTTCAACCCCCTCTATGGTTTTTGTTTGAAAAGATATATAGGAGATGCGAAGATCATAACTGCCGGCTTCAAGCTTTAAACTAAACTTGCCGTCAATGTCGGTACTTATTCCCCGTGCGGTTCCTTTCACAAGGATGTTTACCCCTATAAGCGGTTCGCCGGTTGCGTCTTCAATGACGGTACCGCGAATGGTACCTTGCTGTGCGAAGCCCAAATTGTAAAGAAAGAGGAAGGAAAATAAAGATATTAAACTGAATAATTTTTTCATGATTTTGCTGATCAGAGCTTTATTTATGGTTGTGGTAGTGTATTTGTGTTCTTAGAAAAGAGCTTGCCTTTGATTCCTCAAAGGCAAGCCTGTAATTAATTTTTGTTTAGAGTCCGATTTCTCCTGGGAATGAACTGGCCTGGCTGGACCATGTGAAGGAAAATGCATCTAAATCAGTAGCACCCACTGTGGCTGCAGAAACACCCGACACTTCTGTAACATCATCCTGAATTTCGGGAAAGGGAAAGAAGTCATCTACTGAATTACCACCCGGTATCACCGCTTCTAATGACGTAATGGCAAAACCGTTGGTGTTATCGGCATAGTCAGGATAATCACTTGAGATGGTATTTCCATCGACAAGACCTAAGAATAAAATGTTGGAAACATTTACATCGGTCTCGGCATCAACGTCAATCATCTCTTCGGCGCCATTACCAGATACAAAAACAGTAGCGTTTTGGATGGTATGTCCTGTGCTGGTAAACGAGCCCTCGGGACCGTCTAATTCAAAGGGTGAATCTCCGGGAGCAGCAATAACAATATTGCTAACCGTTCCAGACCACGCTTGGTCGGTATCAACGGCATCATCTCCATTGTTCCAAACCAGAACGTTACTGACATTAACCGTGCCGCCAAACCATTCCAAACCATCATCCTGGTTGGCTACAACCTCTATATTTTCAATGGTTGTGCCGGTTCCGACACCGCCCATGGTAAGGCCGTTAATCTCATTGCCTTCGCCAATATTTGATCCGCCGTGCCGGATTGAAATAAAGGTGATGGAACCTGAACTGTCATCGGGGTCATCGCCGCCATACAGTCCGTTTGGATCAGTGCTGATAATTCCTTCAATCTGATTTTCAGTGCCTCCGGATACGGAGATGGGAGCATTCCCGAGTACAATTACACCGCCCCATAAGCCGCGCTGGGTTGCGTTCAGATTTGGGCTGCCGAAATTGCCGCTATCAACATCTTCAGGCGTAATTTCATCGGCCACTGATGTAAAAATAATGGGCGCATCTGCGGATCCATTGGCATTTAAAGTAGCATCCCGTGCAATAAGAAGTGCAGAAGCATTTGAGCCTTCTCCTGCTTCCCCTTTCACTAAAGCGCCGCCTTCAATGGTTAAGGTTGCACCGGCCTCTACAGCAATTCGACCGCCCAGAATGTACGTTATGCCATCTTCCCACGTGGTATTCGAGGTTATATTATTAGTAACGATGATTTCTGTTACTTCTTCTCCGATGGATATTACCGCAGTTGCATTTGCGCTCAATCCTGATGCATCGGTCACGGTAAGATTTACTGAGCCGGCACCGGCGGTATTTCCGGTATAATTTACGACCACATCACCGCTTGAAGCACCATTTCCAGGTTCAGAGGTAATGGATGCTTGTCCGCTTTCAGCAGATACGCTGGCTGATTCATACCCTTCCGGAGTAGAAACGCTATACGTAAGATCAACAGACCCGCCAACGGTAACACTCACAGATGAGGGAGCCGTTACGCTTGGAGGCGTAGGGTCATTTCCATTGTCATCATCGCACGATACAAACAGCACCATGCTCAACAAAATGGTTAAAGAGTAAAATAAATTGGTATTAATTTTCATAATAGAAGCAATTATTGGGTTGGTTTTTGTGATGATTGAATAACAATGCTAATGTAATGGAGAGAAATTAACGCGGGTTAAAATCAGCGTTACCAAATCATTAAAACAAGATTGGAATGGAAAACAGACCATTGCCCATGCAAATCGTACAATGATAGAAAAGACGGTGTGAAGCTGAAATCCAACCAAGTGCGCTGACTTAATTCCGGGTTAATCCCTTTGTTTACAGCACAAGTATAACACACCCGTTTTGGGATAATATTATGGCAGGGTTATGATTCTGTTACACCTATTTTAAGGCAATGTTAAGAAAGGAAATAAAGCGGTGTGAGAGAGAGCTATGAGCACCGGTGAAAGGATTATTTATTTTTCACGGAGTTTTCTTCTGCTGTATCGGAGGGTTCGTTTGAACTACTATTTTTGTTTTCTTCATCATCCGAAACCGATTCTGGTTCATCTTTAGATTCAGAATGTTCTGCATCGGGTTGATCTTTATTTTCCGGCAGGGATTTATTGGCTGATCCATTTACCGCATTGCCCGTAAGGCTGGTTTCAAATATACCTTCAGGGTATTTTCCTTCGGGGTGGTCGCCGAGCAGATCTCTGAGATCATTATGATCAAGCACTTCTTTTTCGAGCAATGTTTTTGCCATCGTCTCAAGCTGATCTTTATGCTTGTTCAGCAGGGCTTTGGTTTTTTTATAATTCTGCTTGATGATGGCTGAAACCGCCTCATCAATGCGCTCGGAAGTGTTTTCTGAATATTTCTTGTTGAATCCGTAGCTGTTACCTTCATTCTGAGAATCCTTGAGCGAAATATAGCCCAACTCATCACTCATGCCGTATTCGGCCACCATAGCAAAAGCCATATTGGTGATGCGTTCCAGATCATTTTGTGCCCCGGTTGAAATGCGCCCAAAAATAATCTCCTCAGCTATGCGTCCGCCCAGCAGTGCACAAATTTTCTCATTAAGCTCTTCTGTGGTCATTAAAAAACGATCTTCGAGCGGCGTTTGCAGCGTGTAACCAAGAGCGGCCAATCCCCGTGGAACGATGCTTACTTTTAAGACCGGATCGGTATGCTGCAGGTACCAGCCTACAATAGCATGACCCGCCTCGTGGTAAGCCACAATTTTACGTTCCTTCGGGCTAATAATCTTGTTTTTCTTTTCCAGTCCTGCAATTACACGTTCTATTGAGTCCTGAAAATCTATCATCTCAACTTGTTCTTTATCACGTCGGGCGGCCATCAATGCTGCCTCGTTGCATAAATTGGCAAGCTCCGCGCCGGCAAAACCGGGCGTCTGCGATGCGAGCAGCTTTAGATCAATACCGTCATCCATTTTAAGTTCCCGAGTGTGCACTTTAAGCACTTCCACACGACCATTTAAGTCGGGCTTGTCAATTAGTATCTGTCGGTCAAATCGGCCGGGGCGCAGCAGCGCAGAATCAAGTACATCCGGACGATTGGTGGCGGCCATTATAATCACCCCTTTATCGGTATTGAAACCGTCCATCTCATTAAGAAGCTGGTTGAGGGTATTTTCGCGCTCATCATTGGAGCCCATCATCATACCTTTACCGCGACTTCGGCCAATGGCGTCAATTTCATCAATAAAAATGATGCAAGGTGCCTTTTCTTTGGCTTGCTTAAACAGATCGCGTACACGCGCAGCCCCTACGCCTACAAACATTTCAACAAAATCGGATCCGCTGAGGCTGAAAAAAGGACAATCCGCTTCACCGGCTGTTGCTTTTGCAAGCAGCGTTTTTCCTGTTCCGGGAGGTCCTACCAAAAGTACGCCTTTTGGAAGCGTGCCGCCCAGCTTAGTAAACTTTTTGGGTTTCTTCAGAAACTCTACAACCTCTTCAACCTCCACTTTCGCTTCTTCAAGGCCTGCTACATCTTTGAATGAGACTTTGTTTTCGGCCTGTTTATCATAGAGTGAAGATTTGTTCTTGCCAATATTCAGTACTTGCTGGCCGGGGTTCATCTTTCTGAATATGAAGATCCAGAATGCAATAGCAAGCCCAATTGGGATCAACCAAATAAGTATACCGCTGAACCAATCTTCTTCAATGGTAACATCATAAACCACCTCATTTTCATCAAGGATGGGACGGATTTCATCGCCCTCGAGCATGGTAGTGTTGAATTTATTGCTTGCCTCTTCCGAGCCGGTAAATGACCATTGGTCTTCCGATGAATCTTCTTGCTCAACGATACCCTCATCAATAGCTTTCTGTGAAAATTCACCCGTAATCTGTGCGCCATTATTTATGGTTATTTCTTGCACAAAGCCCTCTTCCACATACTCCAGAAACTGGCTATATTTTACTGAATTCCCACTTTTACCGCCCAAGAAATAGAACTGGATGCCAAATAGGGCCAAGATAAGCACCACATAAATCCACATGGGGAACTTGGGAGAGTTTTTCTTCCCGTCGGATTTCTTATTCGATCCTTTCTTCTTGTTATTTTTAGATTGCTTTTGGTCTGCCATTCAAATAGTTATTAACCAATTTTAACGAGTGCCTAAATATACGGCAAATTCTTGTTCTATGCGTACTCTTTAGCATGTTAAGATCGCTGTTTCACAAAATACCGAGCTAAAGCGAACATACCTTTCTTTAACGTTGATGAGAGATGAATGTTGGAAAAAACTTAATCTTCTTGAAACTGAACGATGTCTCCTTCTGCCGTCTGCATTTTAATTCCTTCTTCAGCGGCTTCGATTTTTCCTATAACCGTAATTCCATCCAATTTGTCTTCAAAATTATTTAAAACCTTTTCGGGTAGTGTAAAAAGCAGCTCTAAGTCTTCGCCACCATATAAAGCATATTTATCAACATCCTCTTTCATTTCATCAGCTACGTTTCGCGTTTCAAGTGCAATAGGTAGGGCCGCCTGATATAGCTGTGCACCTACACCGGAAGCTTCAGTAAGCTGCTTTATCTCACTAAGCAAACCCTGGGTGATGTCGATCATGGCATGCGGTACCAATCCCATTTTTTCAAAAGAATCGATCATATCCCGACGGGCTTTGGGCACCAACTGCCGCTGTACCACATAGCTGTATTCATCGAGGTCGGGCTGAAAGTTTTGTTGTTCATTTTCTTGCCAAAATTCTTTTTCCCGCATCAAAATTCGCAACCCGGCCAGCGCACCTCCCAAATCACCGGTTACACAAATAGCGTCATCACGCTTGGCGCCATGTCGGTAAGTTATATTCTCGCTGTTCGCTTTTCCCGTGCAACTCACGCTAATGGCAAGCGTTTTATGTGATGCCGTTAAATCTCCGCCTGTTACTTCTACATTATAATCACTGGCTGCCGCATAAATGCCCCGGTAAATTTCTTTTAACATATCTACCGACAGCTTGTTGGGTACGGCAAGATTCACCAGCGCCGTCTGCGGATGACCGTTCATAGCATAAATATCGCTCACAGAGGCCGACAACACTTTGTAACCCAGATGATGCAGGGGCACGTAGGTGAGATCGAAATCTACACCTTCCATAAATGTTTCTGAAGTAAAAAGTGCAGCTTCATCCTCTCCGCATTCGCTAACAGCCGTATCATCTCCAATACCCTGCAGAACTTCATCGCGTGATACGGTAGCATTTTCGGTGAGCTCTTTGATGAGCGCGCTGCGCCCCAATGATTGAACGGTGCGAAATTCGCTTTTATCCATAAAAGTTGTTTAATAAAAAAGGCAGGTACCTGCTACATTTAAAATAATGCGCCTGTACTTGCCTCAAAAAAATTGAAGAGAGGTATATCTTAATTTCCTCCGGCAGGCGTTTCCTGTTTGGTAGAATAGTTGATGCGAAGGGCATTGGCATCACGCAATTCTTCTTGTATATCGGTCAAAACGCCGGTTTCGGAGTCCTCGTCCATGCGAATGGAGACAATCAATTTAGGCTGATCGATAATCTTCTCAGACATGGCAGATTCAATCTCATTCAAATCTCCGATTATTGCATCATCAATTTGAATTTGTGTTTCACCATACTCGTTCGCCCCCAACTTTTCCGGGCCCACATAAATATAGGTTACCAACCTTTTCTGCTCAATCTTCTCGATGTTATCGGCTTGGGTATAGTTAACGCGTACCTGAAGTTCAATTTCGCGAAGTACGGTTGTCACCATAAAAAAGATGAGCAACATAAAAACGATATCCGGCATGGAAGCCGTAGGTACTTCTTGCTTGCTTCCTGCAGATTTCTTTTTAAAGTGAATAGACATATCTAACCTTCATCGGGTTCAGCAATTGAAATTTGTTTAGGATACATATCCCTAATCTTATCCTCTGCGGGGCTGTCCTCTTCCAAGGCTTTAAAACTAACCCCAAATTCAGACTGTGCAGCCGTATTGCGTAATTCTTGATACGCGCCCACCACTTCATCAAACATGTTGATATACACCCTGTAGGGCGTACTTCGCTGCGTTTTGATAGAAATAATGGCTTTATCGGGCGATTCTGAAAGCTCGGGATCGGCGCCATTATTATCGATGAACGCTTTGACTTTATCCTTGAGCTGTGTAACAGCTGTAGGTTCACCGTCAATTTGAACCGTTCCCTCCGTGCTTACTAAAATTTTAAGCAAGTTGCGCTCATTAATGGGCGGGGGCTCTTGGTTCTCCTGCGGCGCCGGCGGCAACACAATTCCAATACCGGTATCAACATCAATAGTTGTTACCAGCAGAAAGAATATAAGCAACAAAAAAGCGATATCGGCCAGTGAAGAACTGGGTATCTCCGCATCGTCTCGTTCTCTTTTATTATTAAACATGGAAGGTATTACTAAATGTTAAAAGTACTTCTGAAACCGGTAAATAGAATGGTCAGTGCCATACATGCCATCATAAATAACATTGTAAATATTCCGGCTTCGGCATGGTCTTCAGTCATGAGATATGCAACACCATACACAATGAATGGCAGCAACATCATACCCATCTTTTTGAAATCTTGTCTTCCGACAATAAGCCCTCTGACACCGGAAATTAAAATGGCCAGAATACCAAGGCCTAACAGTCCGCCGGCAATGCTCAATCCAATAATATTGTAAGACATAAAACTGTGGTTAAATATTAATATTTAAAAACTACTTGTCAGTCTTTTTGTTCTTGTCAGACGAACTGCTTGTTGAAGAACTATCTTTTTTCGGCTTTTTTCCGCTACCGGGGTTATTGACCGTTACTGTCTTCGTGTCGCTTTTCAGTTCAATAATTGAATCAATAAGAACAATGGAAGCTTCTTCCATTTCGGCAATAAGACGATCAATTTTTGACACACAGTAATTGTATCCCACCTGAAGGATAATACCCGCCATCAAACCGGCTGCAGTTGTAAGCAGTGCTACCTTAATACCACCGGCAACAAGGCTTGGAGAAATATCACCCGCGGTTTCAATCGCATCAAAAGCAGTAATCATACCTACCACCGTACCGAGGAAACCCAAGAGCGGCGCAATGGCAATAAAGAGTGAAAGCCAAACCAGACCACGCTCCAGAAAACTCATTTCAATGGAACCATAAGCTGCGATCGCTTTTTCGGCCGCACCGACTCCTTCATCAACCCGCATTAAACCGGCTTGAAATACTGAAGCAACCGGGCCTCGTGTTTCCGAGCACAATTTGCGTGCGCGAGAAACGCCTCCTTCCTGGAGAGCTTCCTGTACATCAACAATAAATTTGCGCGTATCAATATCGGCAAGGTTGAGTGTTATAATTCGTTCTAAGAAAATGGCCAAACCAAGGATTAGTGCAATGAGTACCGGCCACATAAAGCCGCCACCTTCATTGAACCGTTCAACAATTATATTAAAAAACCCCTGATCAGCCCCTGATTGCAGAAGGAAGAGAGCTATAGACGATGTCATACGATTACTCCGATTAAATATTTGGTAATTTTAGTTTGAGCTTTCTAAGATGCAAAATGATAGATCATTTTAGGTTAAATGTCAAAGGATCTGAACAACAAATTTTGTACAATTTCAAAAGTTTACAATTAGGGGGATTAATAACCTGTCCTCATCCATGGATTTACCCACCATCTGCCCTTGATGGCTAAATGGCTTTCTTCTTTTTATTGAATGTTTCCAGTCCCCGATTTAAAAATTCATTGAACTCCTTTTTCCCGGTATAGCCCCTCAATTGTGCAATTATTTGTTTTGAGTGTGGATCAACAATTACGTAGGTGGGCAATGCTACGGTGCCGGTAAACTGGAACTGAAATTTTTGGTTGGCCGGCCCGTCGGTGCCATCATCAGTGTAGAGGCGCACCAACTCCATTTGGTCAAATTTTTGTTGCACCGGCGTGGTGGGAAATACCTGTGCCTCCATAGCCCGGCAATTTGTGCACGTATATCCGGTAAAATCAATAAAGACCGGCTGATTATTTTGAGCTGCACGGTTGACGGAAGCCTGATAATTGTCAGACCAATTTTCAAACTCCGAAGATTCTCCTCCTCCGCCCCGCTGCGAAATGGAATACACCACGCTTACATCGGTAGCCTGTTTGGGCGGCAGCCAGGCGTCCCAAATACCGAGTGAGGCGCCCAGCAAACCCGGAATTAGATAAAAGCTAAACATTAAAAATGGAACAGAAAGCAACAAGCGCCCCGTACCTATCCGTTTCGGTTTTTCTTCGTGTCTCATGGTATAGACGCCCAGCACATAGAGCCCGGCCAGCAAAAATATAGCGATCCAGGCAGCAATGGTCAGCGGACGGGAAACAAGCCCCCACTCCCATACCAGGTCGGCGTTGGATAAGAATTTAAAGGCGGCGGCCAGTTCAATAAAACCCAACAAAACTTTTGCCACATTCATCCATGAACCGCTTTGGGGCAGCGATTCTACCCAGCGGGGAAACGTGGCAAGCACCACAAACGGGCTTGCAAAAGCAGCAGAGAATCCAATCATTCCAATAATGGGATAGAACCATGCCCCCCCGGTGGTAGCAGCCAACACGCCGCCCACGAACGGAGCAGTACACGAAAAAGAAACAGCACTGATGGTGAGCGCCATAAAAAGGACGCCGAGAAGTCCCGAGCTTTCATTGCTTTTTTGATTCAGCCAGTTTGTAAATTGATGCGGCAGGCGTATCTCAAAAGCGCCCAGCAGACTTAGTGCAAAAACAACCAGCACCGCCGCAATAATTAGATTCACCCAGGGATTAGCCGCAAACTGATTGGCCCCGGACGCCCCGATAAACACAGCCAGCAGTGCGCCGAGAATGGTAAAAGTGGCAACAATAGCCAGTCCAAACCCCAGGGCCGAACCTACGGTGCTTGCTTTATTTGCTCCATTTTGCTTTGAAAAGAACGCAACGGTCAGGGGTATCATGGGAAATACGCATGGCGTGAGCAGTGCGGCGAATCCAGCGGCCAGCGCCAGCCAAAGAAATGAAAAAATACCGTTTCCTCCCAAGTTGCTTTCAAAATACCCGGTAGATGACTTTGCTCCATCATCATTACTTTGCGCAAGAGCAGGCGCTTGCCCACTATAAGCTTCAACCGGAGCATCAGCTACTCCTGAAACTGCAAGAGCGTGCGTAATATTCTTCGTTTCCGGAGGCAGGCAAACCCTGTCAGTGCAAACCTGATAATTCACTTCCAACACAGCTTCAGTCGAGCCATTTACCTTTTTTACAAAAGCAATGGGTATGGTAAACGTAGCTTCGCCTGAATGCCAGCCCAGCTCGGTTTTAAAATTCGGATCGTACTCAACAACCGGCGCTGATTCCCGGACGGAATCGGTAAGGGCAATTAACGCATTGGCGGGCGTAAATCGCGTGGGGAACGGGCCCGCATCGGCACCGATGTTTACTGAATAAAGGTGCCACTCCCCTTCAATATCGGCCCGGAGGGTTAAATCAAATGCTTCACCTGCACGTATCTCTTGGGGGGCATCAGTCACCGTAAAGGTAACCGGATCGGGAATCTGCGCTTCCACTAAAAAAGGGAATATCAGTAAAATGATACTCCCCAGTGCTATTTTTGCCGATATGTGCATGCAATGAAATTTAGCTTATAACAGTAGAAATAATCTAACAATTATTAAGCTATGAATAATTTCTTCAGTCAACTATAACATTTTATTAAAAATGATTGTACCGGCAAAATCGCGGGTATTTTTACTCCTTAACGACCCACACCTTAATCTGCGGCTTAAATTCAGCCATAAGTTCAACAGTTGCGGTATATTCACCCAGTGTGCTGATGTCCTGGTCAATGGTAATATCTTTGCGATCCACTTCAATATCACGCTCTGCCAGTGCTTCAGCAATATCATCGGTAGTTACCGATCCATGAATTTTGTCATTTTCGCCCACTTTTACCGGTATAGTAACCGATGTTGTTTCCAAGCGTTCGGACAGCTCCTGAGCATCCTGAATGGTACGTTCTGCACGCTGGGCGGCCTGTTCTTTCATGCGATCCATTCGTTTAATCGCCCCTCCCGTTGCCATCAATGCCT
>Ga0306867_1001200_pt1 | contig 12415 bp, 8 predicted proteins | sample AntRauTorckE6831_FD_190432 | JGI IMG/M metagenome (GOLD analysis project Ga0306867, IMG submission 190432) | Saline lake microbial communities from Rauer Islands, Antarctica - Metagenome Torckler E6 #831 (v2) (version 2) | ecosystem: Environmental > Aquatic > Non-marine Saline and Alkaline >... | reverse complement strand
GATGTTATGTTATTGTTATTGCTTAACTTAATATAACACTTTACCCTGGCTTATCCGACATTTATATTCAGTATTTACACCTATTTATCTCCAATATTTTTTCCAAATTAAGAATCGAACTCAGGTTAGTAATACATCTATGCGTTTTTGAATAGCAAAAAAGACCTATTCATCATATCCTGCGTTCATCACAACAACCTGAAACATAAGTCCCGGTTTTTTGCTACTAAACCGCCCCATAACCGCTATCATCCTCATACTTGCAGCCTTCATTTTTGGAGGGTTGGCGCTCAATGAGCTGTCGGTGGACCTGCTGCCGGATGTGGATTCGCCCAATCTGGTGGTGCGAACCGACTGGCAGGGGGCCATGCTTGAGTTTGCTATTGAAGAGGTTTCGTGAGTGCTCCAATCCTGCAAACATTTTAACACATCTTATTTTTTTGATTTCCTTTATTGAATATCTGAATTTACAAAAAGTGAAGATTTAAGAGTTGTCATTCCCAAGATGATTTCTGTCTAAATGAAACCGATTCGTCTGACATTTTCTATACTCATTTTAGACTGGAAAAGTTTGTTAGTTCGACAAAAATATCTTGCCATATGTTAAACAGTTTACTATTTAAAGAGAAATCATTCATCATTCGTTCATCATTAAGAATCCTGTTGACTCCAAATTCTATCATCATGGCAGAGTCTAACCAACCAACCAATCAACCAACCAACCAAAAGCAAAACCTATACGAAAGCGCTTGAGATACTCACGCCACGGGAAGTGGAAATTCTGAAACTAACCGAAAAAGGATTTTCAAATCGTGATATAGCACATGAGCTTCATCTGTCTATCAGAACGGTGCAGACACACAGATCAAACATATGTAAAAAACTGGGTTTGAAAGGCAGATCAGCCTTGATAAAGTGGCTCTGGGAACAGAGGAATGGGAAAAAGTGAAAAGTTTAATTGATATTTCTACGCACATGTACGTAAAATAATACGTACATGTGCGTATTTGATCGATCTCTGAATCTTAAAATATTGGATTAACTATTAATTTAATTATTTAAGATAATGTGAAAAGAACAATTGGTTACTTAACTTCAATCATAGTTTCAGCTTTCATGTTAATTTCAGAATGTAAGGTTTATGATATCGCGCCAGGAAGTGGCGGTAATAATACAGGCTCCCAAGTCTGTGCAATAAAATGTGACGATGATACTGCATATGTTGTGGACTGTGATTCCGATATAATGGAAGGACCAGGAATTATAGTTTTAGAAAACTGAGAAGTATATGATTTTTAATATTCTTCTTGTTGCGTCCCAATTTATCTTAGCTGATGTTTTGGTAAATGACGTCAATGCCGTCGCTCATCTACAAAATGATCATTACATGATTCTCTACGGCGGCGATGAATATCAGGCGTCTATCTATGATGCGGTCAATGATGAAATGTTGCGTGATGTGGTGCGAACGGGTCGAGGGCCTGGGGAATCGGAGAGCCTGAGTGCGTTTTATCACAATGAAGAAACCGGCACATACTTTTTTGGTGATGAGGCGGGACAGCTGTTTCTGTTTGACTCTGAGTTTGAGCTGATCGAGCAGAAACGGTTGGGGAACTATGTAATGACAGATATTGATGCCGATTCCGATCATATCTGGATCTCAATCCGGGCGATGATTGCGGAAGAAACAACAACCACAGAACCCCATACCTCCGTTTTAAAACTTGACCGACAGTCTCTTAAGATTGTGGATGAAATTACGATCACACTGGAAGACATGACCCTGAACCAGGTTGATAATATCGATCGAATACGGCTGCTTTATCTTAGTGCCGGCATCACATCCTACAACAATTCTTTATGGCTTACCTTCGACTATTTTCCATTTCTATTTCAACTTAACGAGGATGGTAGCCTCGGAGAGAGGTACAGATTTACGGATGAACAGACGCTGGAGGTCGTACAGCGACATGGGTTGTGGGGAACGCGGACATTTTCCATTTGCACAAATATCCAGCGTATCAACTCGAAAATCTACTGCTGGAAAGGAAATGACGGGCAGGATATTGACTATGGCTGGTATGCACTTGATCTGGATAATCCTGATGCCACGGCCAAATCGGGATCAATAGACGATGTAGGCGGTGAAGAGGGTAAGCTGAGGATCATTCATGGAGAAACGACTGCCGTTGCTTTCATACCAGCGCTATTTTTTGGTGAAGGGTCCAGCTATCTGCTCAGGAGTGAACATAAATTGGTGGATAGTGACTAAACTGTGTCACTGCAGAAAATACGCTACAACCGGCTTGATGTTGAGTCAAACGAGGTCTGCCGATAAAGCCTGTTAGGTTTCATTAGCGTATAACAATTTTTTAACACATATAGACTTCAAAGCATAGCAAGTCTACCGAAATTTGAGTATTTAAGTGACGTTGGGTCAAATCCCACCGTTCGACGATGACAAGTAGCTCGATGCTCCTACTTCGAGAAGTGCCGTTATTGAATGGAGTCAATTGATGAAAAATTATGTTCACGGGATGCAATAGAAATGCATTATATTGATGACTAACTGCCTCTTACTGAATAATCGAAGCGGGAGCTTCGATTTACTTAGCTCGGCTCACCTGACTCGAGACGGAAAACGTCTTCAAAAGCAAAGAATAAGCCGCATGATTTTTTCCTAAAGAATTACTTGCAGATGAATTGATAGTAAACTATAATCGTAGTAATACATCTATGCGTTTTTGAATAGCAAAAAAGACCTATTCATCATATCCTGCGTTCATCACAACAACCTGAAACATAAGTCCCGGTTTATTGCTTCTTAACCGCCCCATTACCGCTATCATCCTTATTCTTGCGGCGTTTATTTTCGGTAGCCTGGCTCTGAATGAGCTGTCGGTTGACCTGTTGCCGGATGTGGACTCACCCAACCTTGTGGTTCGGGTTGACTGGCAGGGTGCGTCGCCCCGTGAGGTTGAAACGCGCATCAACGAACGCCTGGAAGCAGTATTGAGTACCATTCCCGGGATAGACCAGGTACAAGGCTTTGCACGGCAGGGGCAGAGCGTGATCTACCTCAATTTTCAGTGGGGCCACAATATGGATCTGGCGTTTCTGAATGTCCGGGAAAAACTGGATCAGGCGCAGTACTCCATGCCGGAGCAGGCAGAACGTCCGCAGCTTATCTTTAACACTACCGCAGATGAACCCATTGCGGTGCTTGCAATTACGTCAAAAGATCGTCCCAATAATGAATTTGATACGCGCCTGTCGCTTAAACGATGGGCAGAGCAGGTGCTTTCCCGACGTCTTGAGCAGGCCGAAGGAATTGCCCAGGTGGTTCCGGTGGGAGCGGTGGAGCCGGAAGTTCAGATACGATACCTGCCCCGTGAAGTTGACCGGTTTGGACTGACGCTCGGAGAAGTACAAAACATAGTTCAGCAAGCCAATCTATTTGCAACCAGCGGTGAGCTCCGCGACGGCTGGTACCGTTATTCCATGAAGATTCAGAGCCGCATTGATGAACTGGAGGATCTGGACAACGTGCCGCTTAAAAAGCTTGGGGACGGCAAGGTACTGCTGCTTAGTGATATCGCCGATATTCAGCTTGCTGAGACCGATCCCTCTTCATTCGCTATGCTGGACGGGCAGAGAGTGCTCAATCTGCTCGTAAAAAAAGAGTTTGGCAGCAACACGGTGGAAGTGTTCGACACGATGGTTCCGCTGCTTGAGGAGATGCGGGAGCTGCACCCGAATATAGCGATCGATGTGATACGCGAAGACGCTACCTTCATCCGAAAAGCGATTCAAAATCTCCTGCAAACACTTCTGATCGGCGGCGTTTTGGCATTTATCGTACTCTTCCTGTTCCTGAATGATATACGCACACCGTTTACGATTGGAGTGGCCATTCCGGTCTCAATCTTCATCACCTTTTTCGTGATGTACGGGTCGGGCATTCAGCTCAATATTGTATCGCTGAGCGGGCTTACGCTTGGAATCGGGCTGTTGCTCGATAATGCCATTGTTGTGCTTGAAAATATTAATCGCCATATGCCGGCTGCTCCCTCTGTTAAACGGGCTGCTGCTGTGGGAACCAAAGAGATAGCCCTGGCGGTCACGGCATCTACATTTACAACTATTTCGGTATTTCTGCCGCTCATTTTTCTGGGTGGTTTTGAAGGCGCATTTTTCCAGGATCAGGCCTATACGTTGTCCATCAGCCTGCTGGCATCTCTGTTTGTAGCGCTGATCATTCTGCCCGTTTTGGTGGTTCAGATTCTGGAACGCAGAAAGAAAAATGCGCAAGAGGCAACCGGAAAAAGCGGGCAGCTCAACACAAGAAAATTCTTCGACCAGCTACTGGAGCTATATGAATCCAGCCTGCAATCTGTATTGAAGAAACCTGTTTGGGTGCTCTTGTTAGCGGCGTTTTTAGTGGTTGGGGCCGGTTTCTCATTTGTGATGGTATCCAAAACAATGCTTCCGGAAGATGAACCTACATCGGTGAGCTACCGTGTTCAGCTACCGGGCAATACCTCTCTTCCATCCACACAGCAGGCTGCTGAAGCTTTGAGGCAACGCCTGGAAGTAGCTGGCCTTGGTCAGAATAATATTCAGATGGAGGGTGGCTTTACCGATCAGACAAACCTGGCCAATCTTGCCAGAGAAGGGCTGAATAAATTCTCGGTTATCATACCGGTGGACGGAACCGAAGAAGCTGTTCAGGCAGAAGCAGAAATGAAAGCATTTAATGCTGATTTTCCGGCCTGGACGGTAGACCCGGTGTCCGACACACAGAGCTGGAGCGCTCTCATAGGAGCGGATCAGCCACCGGTGCTTTTCCGGCTGGTAGGCATGGATCGTGAGCTGAATGAACGGTATTCAATAGAGCTGGAGAAGTCATTGACGGAAGCGGGACTGCCTGTTTCGCTACAAAAACAGTATGAACAAGAGGTTGACACCTGGAACCTTCGGTTTCGGTCTGACAGGATGCTGCAGCTTGGCATCAGTGAGCCTGAAGTGGTTCGTTATCTTCAATCGGTGACCAGGGGAAGTTTTGTAACCGACTGGAACCGGCAGGACGAACGAATCGGAATTCGGTTACTGGGCGATCAGCAGCGGATTTACAACCCGGAAGAGATATCACTGCGATTAGCCAATCGCGAAGTGCCGCTAAGTTATCTTGCAGAGATTCAGCGGGCAAAGGAACCTGAGCAGCTTGAACGGGTGGATCAAACCCCGGTCTTAAGCTACGTGGCAGATTGGGAACTATCCGATTGGTGGTGGAACAGGGCACAAACGGTGGAGACGGTTAACAATTTTATGAGGCGGAACGGAGTTGAAGTACAAATTGCCGGTAATGCGCTGATGGTACAAAACCTGATGACTGATATGGGGCTGCTGCTGGCACTGAGCATTTTGCTGATCTACATCATCCTGGCCATTCAGTTTGAAAACCTTAAATACCCGCTGATTATTATTGTTGCTGTTCCGTTTGCGTGGGTGGGGTCGCTGCTGGCGATCTACCTGACCGGAAGCAGCCTGAATGCAATGTCGTTTATGGGCATACTGATATTGACCGGTATTGCCGTAAACGACTCCATCCTTAAAGTGGACTTTATGAGACGCTACCTCAAAGAGACCGGGAATCTGAAAAAAGCGATAGAAATGGCCGGAAAACACCGGTTTCGTCCCGTAGTGATGACCAGCGTAACCACAATCCTGGGCCTCGTACCTATGCTCATTCCCTTTGGAGAAGGCTATGCGTTTCGTCAGTCACTTGCCGTTGCACTGATGGGCGGGATGATCACCAGTACGATATTGACGCTCTATATTATCCCGGTTATTTTTGGTAAGGTGGAGAAGAATCGTAAGACGTTAGATGTGAGTCATGAGATTTGAGAAGTGAGAAGGCAAAAGTGAAAAGTGATAAGTGAAATTAAACTAAGGTCAGCCATGATTTTGAAATTATTGAAGTATAGTACTAAAAATTCCCCTCTTGAGAGGGGATTTAGGGGTGTGTTCGACAATAGAGGGAATTTTATGGATAGCAATAAAGGGATGACATATCTCAGATTTCAAAGAGCACTCACAATCTTTATTTTGTTATTTGTGCTCTCGATAAGCGCCTGCACATCGGAAGAAGAGCCGGAAGCTCCTGAAGCAAACGAAGATGTTGAAATCCTGCAGGAGGTTATCTTTTCGATGGCTGATGATCGCAATCTTAATGTTTATATCGAAAGCCAGGGACTGGTGGAGGCGAGTCGTGAGATTATCATCAGGCCACGGATCAGCGGCTTTGTGGATGCGACTGTTCTGGAGGATGGCGCCCGTGTTCAGCAGGGAGATCTGCTCCTGCAGTTTGATGACCAGGAGTGGCAGTACCAGCTCCAGCAGGCGCAAAACGAGTATCAGTCGGCGATGGCAGCCTATACCATTGAGAGTAACCAGAGGCAGAGCCGAAATGATGGGAGCGGGAATGAAGAGTCTGACATGCAGGGCGATCAACTGGTACGGATTTCCACCGGTCTGGCCGAGGCTGAAACCGCTATGAACAGGGCCCGGCTTGATCTCTCATACACCACGCTGAGTGCATCGTTTTCGGGTCAACTGTCTGTTCCCGATCGAATCTCTGTAGGAGCTTATCTGCAGGCGGGCAACGAGCTGGGGCGGCTGATTGATGACCGGACGGTTCGGGTTCGCCTGGATGTTCTTGAATCCGAACTGATACGCCTGGAGGAGGGAATGGAAGCTGAACTGGTTACCCCGTCTGGTGTCAGGAAACAGGGGGTGGTGTCAGCGGTCAGCCCCATTGTGGATTCTGAAAGCAAAACCGGAAAAGTGGTTGTGGAAGTGGATAACAGCGATCGTACCCTACGGACAGGAATGACGGTTGAGGGCCGAATACAGATTGAATCACATTCAGGAATCGCGCGGGTGCCGCGTTCTGCCATTCTCGAACGAGACGGCGGCCGTACTCTCGTGTTTAAACTTAATGGCGAAACCGTGGAGTGGGTGTATGTAGAACCGGTAATTGAAACGTCTGACTGGGCGATAATTAACAGTGAAGATATCAGCCCGGGAGATACCCTTGCCGTTGACCGACATTTTGCTATCAGTCACCTGCAGAAAGTAAGGCCCCGAATGACTGGCGAGATTGTGATGGAGTCCGGTGTTGACTGATGAGTATTGCAGTGATAAGAACTCTCCCCTAACAAGGGGAGACTCAGAGGGGTGTTTGATGAGTTTGAGTACGAATTAGAAATTCAGACTCGAATGAAGATTTGACAGTATAAAAATTGATAAAAATTATCAGAATTGTAATGAGCGACGAATGAACATCCCCCTGAATCACCCTTTGTTAAGGGGGACTTTAACCCACTCCGTCAGATGGCGAAGAGATATAGAGGTGTGTTCACTTTTGGTATCACAATAATGAAAAAATGAAAATCTATTACAATCCGAAACTTATACCACTGGCCAGAAAGCTGCGAAAAGAGTCGACTCTTTCTGAAATTTTACTTTGGGAGGAGTTGAAAGGCAGGAAAATGTTGGGTTATAGATTTTTGAGGCAGAAGCCAATTGGTGAATATATCGTAGACTTCTTTTGTAACAAGCTTAGGCTTGTCATTGAGATAGATGGTGATTCACATAATGAACAGAGCTTTGAGAATGATTTGAATCGGCAAAATTGGCTCGAATCAATTGGTCTCTTTATTCTCCGATTTGATGATTTGGAAGTAAAGAAAGATATGGACAATGTATTAATGGCCACTGAAGGATGGATCCGGAATAAAGAAGAATCGAAAGGGTGTTTTCGAGACGATGAATAATAAATCTCCCCTAAAAGTGTAGATACAGAGGGGTTTTTGATGAGTTTAAAACCTAATTAAAAATACATATTCGAATTATAAGTGATTATGAGATAATAGATAACGCATTACAGTTCTGAATCAACAGCCGGGTGAACATCCCCCATAAATCCCCCTTTATTAAGGGGGAGTAGTAACTCCCTCCGCTGGCTGGCGGAGGGATACAGTGGTGTGTTCAAACTGAGTTTTGGAACTGCTTTGTAATTTGAAGTTGAAAACAATTTTGATCAAATCGAAATCTTAAAAAAATGAATTGTATGAACTGAATCACGGATAAACATCCCCCTCACTCCCCCTTTTCTAAGGGGGAGTTTCACTTTTTCCTTTTCACTTCTCACTCCAAAAATGAAAGAAATCTTCCGACGAAAATATCTCATTTCGCTAAGCTACATGGCCATTGCCATTGTGGGAGTGGTGGCGTGGATGAATATTCCGCTGGAGATGGCGCCAGACCTGCGGCTGCCATCGGTGACGGTGAGCTACAGCTGGGGAACGACCAGTCCGGAAGTGATGGAACAGGAGGTCACGCGTCGTGTGGAGTCGGTAGCAACAAGGCTGCGTAATGTGGATCAGATCCGTTCCATATCCACCGAAGGACAATCCCGGGTTACAATAACGTTCGAAAAAGAGACACCTGTGGAGTATCGAATCCTTGAGCTTCAGGAATATCTCTATGGTTTAACAGATGAACTGCCGCCCCAGGTGCGAAGGCCCCGGATCAACCGTTCGATCCCGGAAGAGCTGCAGGAGCAGGAGACCTTTATGGCGTACTCCATCAGCGGTGATCGCAGCAAGCGGGAGCTCTACCGTGTTGCAGAAGAGCAAATCCGACTCCGGTTGCTTGGGTATCCCGGGCTGGCCGACGTTGAGATTCAGGGTGCCGAAGACCCGGCGCTTACCATTCGTTTCAATTCAACAATTATAGAACGCTATCAGCTGGAATCGAACCAGATTTTGCAGGAGATCAGCGAAAAGCTGAACTGGCAGTCGAGCGGGTTTATTGAAAAAAGCGGAACGCGGACCAGCATGCTGATCCCCCCGTCCTTTGATTCAGTTGACGATATTCGCGCCATGAAAATCAGCCTGCCCGGCAGTAACCGGCAGGTTCGCCTTGATGAGCTGGCGAACGTGACTATTGAGGATTATCCCGTAAAAAGTATGAAACGCCTCAACGGTAATCCGGCGCTCAGCATGACGTTTGTAAGAGAAAGCGGGTCTGACGCCATTCGCCTCGGCGAACGAATCAGAAGCGAAATGGAACAGATTCAGCGTCTGCTTCCCGGCGATGTCATACTCCAGCTTGAACGGGATTCCACTGAAGATCTTCGCCGGCAATTTGGTGACTTGCAATACCAGTCGTTTTTCAGTCTTTTGTCGGTCTTTATCATATTGCTGCTGTTTATACGCCGCTTCAGAGCTCCTTTGGTGATACTGGGAAGCGTTGTCTTCTCTATAATGATGAGCGTGGGCATTCTTTTTTTCATGAACTATACGCTGAACGTTCTCACGCTAGCCGGCCTAACCGTGGCGCTCGGGATGATCATCGACAATGCGGTTGTGGTTTTTGAGCAAATCAACCCGAAACTTCCGGCCAAACGAAGCGAGCGGCTGGACTATATCAGAAATGAGCTCCCCAATACCTTTGTGCCGGTTTTTGGGAGTACCCTCACGACCGTCGGGATTTTTATTCCACTCTTTTTTGCTATGGAAGAGCTGCAGCTGTTCCTGGTTCCGCTGGCCGTTGCGCTGACGCTTACGCTGATCTCTTCCGTTATAGTGGCACTCACGTGGATTCCCTATTCCCTGATCTGGCTCGTGCCATCTGAACAGGCTGCATCAGAGAAGTCGCTCAAAAAACGGCTCAGTCGCGCCCTTAACAGGTTCCTTGTTCGCCTGTTTTACTACCGCCATCGTGCCAGGCATGTTCTCTATGTGCTGCTGATTGTTGCTTTTGGGATTCCGCTGTTTGCCATTGAGGAGCCGGACTGGGAGGACACGAGCTGGCCTGAATTGACACAAACATATTTCGATAACAGGGCCGACATCGATCCGTGGATTGGCGGACTCACGTATAAGTTCTTCAACGAAACCTACTTCGGAACGCCGTGGGGACGAGGGGAACAGCAAAGTATCTATGTGAGCATCAGAACGCCACAGGGAACGCCTATGGAGGAAATTAACAAGATGGCCCGAAGTTTTGAACAGACTGTGTTGCCCTACGCCCACGCGTTCGATTACTACGAAACAACGGTGTCGGAATACTCAGGTGCGCGGCTGCAGTTCTATATTAAAGAAGATTATCTTTTTGAGATGGAGCCCTACGCTTTCTATTCGGAGGCGATCTTCCTGGCAACTAAAATTGGTAATTCGGGAATTTCCGTGGGTGGCCTCGGTGATGGCTTCAGTACCGGATTTGGGAGCAGTGTGTCCGGCAGGAGGATCAGCCTGCGTGGTTTTTCCTATGATGAGTTACTGATTCTGGCCGAAGACATTGCCGCCCGGATGAAACGAAATCCGCGGGTGCAGGATGTAGACATCCACAGCGTGGGCTGGCGCAGCAGCGATATGTTTCAGTACGTGCTTGAGCTTGACGAAGAGAAGCTGTCCCTTAAAGAGCTCGACCGGCGGGCGGTTCTCGAAGCTATCCAGCTTGACGTTAACCCAACGAATATTCGGGGTAGGGTGGATATGAACGGCGAACGACTCTATTTGATGGGGCTCAGCCAGGTTCAAACCAACTATGAAGAAGATTTTCTGAACCGACCGAGGCGAAGCGACGGTACCTTTTTTACCGTGGAGGATATTGCCTCTCTCAGCCGTGAGAAAACACTATCGCAGATCATTCGCGAAGATCAATCCTACCAGCGCACCGTGACCGTGGATTTTCTGGGCCCGCCCCGCCTTGCATCAAACTATATTGAATCTGTTCTGGATGAAGTGCCGGTTCCTGTGGGCGCCTCTATTGAGTTTGGCGGCGGATTTTTCTCGTGGGGTCAGGATGACCAGGTGCAAAACTACCTGCTGCTGCTTCTGTTGACTATACTCAGCGTCTGGATGATCGTCTCCGCACTGCTGGAGAGCTGGCGCGATCCGATGGTGGTACTTCTTGCCATTCCGCTCAGTTTTCTCGGGGTGATGATCGGAGCGCTCTATCACGATATTAACTTCGACCAGGGAGCCATCGCCGGAACCCTGCTGGCCGTGGGCGTGGTGGTCAATAATTCCATTCTGTTGATTCACGAAAAACAGCGGTGCCGGTCACGCAGTATCCACGGGCTTAGAAGCTGGGTTCAGGTCTACCGCAACAAGATGCGTGCTGTGATGATCACCTCGCTGACCACCATCGGCGGACTGATTCCTCTGGTAGTCATCGGAACAAATGAGTTCTGGAACGACCTGGCCACGGTCGTCATCTGGGGACTCGGCGTTAGCCTGACGCTTATTATTCTTTTGATGGGGGTTTGGGAGAGTGTTGATGGAGATATGAGTATTGAGTCCTGAGATATGAGTCCTGAGTATTGAGATTTGAGCAGCCTGCAAGAGTAGCGACCAGCGAGCGCTTCATGTCAGAGTTGCGGGGTTTGAGGCGTGAGATTCGGGACATGAGTCGATGAGACTTGCCATATGAGCTCAGCCGGAAACTTAGGCAATCAGTCATTCCGCACTTGATGCGGGATCTCCCATTTATTTTAAGCTATTGAGCGATAATGTTAGATTGGTAAGTCTTGAGATGTGAATTCTCGAAAGCGGTTGAGATTAATCCCTACTTGAGAGGCAATGAAAAAATATGTGTTTAAGTTACACCCAAATTAAAATATTGAGGTTGATGATTTTATTCCCAAAGCTCCCCTCTCTGTAAAGTCCCGCCAGGGCGCGATAGAGAGGAGACGGGGGAGAGTCAAATGGTCTCGCGACAACCCGATTTCAACAGTAAAAAAACAGCATGATGTACACCCGCCAAACAGATGAAGAGACCGGCCTGGTTCAGGTGGTTTGGTACGGGATTGAAATGGAGAACTAACGCATAGACTACACATGATTAATAAAGTATTCACTTTGATTGTCTGAATTAGTGGCCTCGTCTGATTTAAACTATGTCATTAAAGAGTTAAACCTGAAATATTATTCGTCGAATAGTCCTATCAGAAAGCTGAGCCTCAGTGCTGTTACTTGCTGAAGATTAATATTCTTTAATAAACAGGAAAAATTGTAACAGAATGCCACCGTTTCAATCCTGTTTAATAAAGACTGTACATTTAATCATCAAAACAATCCATTCATCATGAGCCCCCATGGGAAAAAATCATCAGAATCGTCAAGCGGACAAACAAACAAACAAACAAACAAACAATTTCATCTTTAAGACATGCGTATAGAGAACTAAGCAGAAGTGAAAGTAAGGTTCTGTTCAGGCTGTCGGAAGGCAAGTCAAACAAAGAGATTGCAGAGAATCTTTTTATATCCGAAAAAACGGTGGAGAATCATATCACCCGGATTGGAAAAAAGTTACAGATCAGGGGAAGGGGCACCCTTCGCCG
>Ga0306867_1001196_pt1 | contig 12427 bp, 10 predicted proteins | sample AntRauTorckE6831_FD_190432 | JGI IMG/M metagenome (GOLD analysis project Ga0306867, IMG submission 190432) | Saline lake microbial communities from Rauer Islands, Antarctica - Metagenome Torckler E6 #831 (v2) (version 2) | ecosystem: Environmental > Aquatic > Non-marine Saline and Alkaline >... | reverse complement strand
TGGCGGCGAGCGGCGGCGGCAGCTTTTCCTCACTGACCAACCGGGAGACGGGTGAAAACGTCAACACTGTCACCGGTTCTGTCATGATGCCTTGAACGCAGCCGGGACCAACGCTTTGCGGACCCGGTCCACACCAGCGCTCGAAATCCGAGACGTGTGCCGCTCGTTGATTACCTGAACTGCCTGCAGATGAGCGGCAGCGATATCTTCAGAGCGATAGGTTACCAACCCTCCGCACGCGCCGCGATCGAGGGTTCGAAGTGTCTTATTCATACCACCAGCCGCACCCGCGAAATGAAAACGGGGCGGCGCAGCGCGCCACCCCGCCTACCAATAAAATCGTTACCTTACTCCGGCTTGGGCGGCAGGATCACACTGTCGACCACATGAATCACGCCGTTGGACTGTTTCACATCGGCGATGGTGACGTTGATCATGCGGCCGCGCTCGTCCTCGAGCGTGATCTTGTCGCCCGAATAGGTCGCCTTGAGCTCGCACCCGCCAAGCGTGGGCACGATATGCATGCCGCCGTCATCGTCGATCATGCCCTTGATCGCCATCGCCATCGCATCGGCGCCGACCACGTGACAGGTCAGGATCTGCGTCAGCTGATCCTTGGCGCCGGGCTCCAACAGTTTCTCGACCGACCCCTCACGGAGCATGCCGAAGGCCTCATCCGTGGGTGCGAACACGGTGAACGGACCCTCGCCCGACAGCGTCTCTACAAGGCCCGCCGCCTTGACCGCCGCGACCAGCGTTTCGTGATCGGCGGAATTGACCGCGTTCTCGATGATGTTCTTTTCGGGATACATCTCTGCACCGCCGACCACCGGGTTGTCCATCGCCGCAAGGGCCATCGTCGCGGTCATGGCAAGCGCGCCGGTGGCGGCGAAAATCCTGATAGATGTCATGTCGTGTCTCCTCGATTGGACAGGTGCCCACAGCCCGTTCGGCCGCAGGTCACCCGAAGACACGCAACGCGGCGCGAAAAAGTTTCAGACTTTTTTTTCGGGTCAGGTTTTTTTGGGGGTCAGAGGTCGCGAACCTGTCCCACCGCGAGGATGTCACCCGTGGGCGCGCCCGTGGGCGATCCGCCCTCGGGCTCGTCCGAGATCGCGAGCGCCGATCCTGCGAACCGGTCGCGCAGCGTGTCGGGCACGGGCAGCACGGCGCGCACATCCTCCGGCAGCACCCCGAGCGAGACCGGCGCATCCTCGCCGGCGATCAGCCACAGCTCCAGCGCGCGGCCCGGCGCGGCGCTGCCCGCCTCGCGCTCTACAAACAGGCGGCCGGTGGCGTCGTCATAAAGCGCCTGCACCACGAGGCCGCGATCTTCGGCGGCCAGTTCCGCGGCATAGGGCGCATCGACCGGTGGCAGCGGCGCGCGGTCGAAGAGACCACCATACCCGACGACAAGAACCAGCGCCGCCGCCGCGGTGATGCCGCCGCCCCAGAGCATGACGCGCCGGTACCACGGCGTGCGGGCTGTGGTGCCATAGACATCGGCCTCGATCCCGCGCCAGACCCGGGCGGGCGGGGCCTCGGGCGCGATATCGTCGGTCATCGCGGTCAGATCCTCGGCCCATTCGGCGTAAAGCACACGCAGGTCGGGCTCGCGGTTCAGGCGCGCCTCGAACGCCGCCACCTCGTCGGCCGAGAGCAGCCCGAGGGTATATTCCCCCGCAAGGACGCTGTCGTCCCGTTCCGGCTGATCCTGATCGCTCATCGCGTCAGACACTCCCTCAAGGTCAAGAGGCTGCGGCGCAGCCAGGTTCGCATCGTGTTGAGCGGCACGTCGAAACGCCCCGCGAGATCGGCATAGGTCTCACCCTCCAGATAGGCACGCCGCACAGCCTCGGCACGATCGCCCGGCAACTCTCCGAAACAGGCGACAAGGCGGCTGCGTTCGGAGGCGGCAATCGTCGCATCCTCCGGACCGATGCCGGGATCGACCACGCGCTCTTCTATCTGCGTGTGATCCGCGCTGCGGCGCAGCTTGCGCAGGCGGTCCACCGCCGTGTTGCGCGCGAGAGTGATAAGCCATGTCATGGGGCTGAGACCGTTGACGGTGTAGCGGCCCGCATTGTGCCAGATCTTGACGTAGACTTCCTGCAACGCCTCTTCCGCCTCTGTGCGGTCCTTCAAGACACGCAAGGCGACGCCGAAGAGTTTCGCGGAGGTGCTGTCATACAGCGCCTCGAAGGCGGCACGGTTACCCTGAGCCACGCGCAGGATCAGATCCTCGATATCACTGCGCGTCAAAATGCCCTCACCGTCCTTGCGTCCTTGCAGCAGCTTAGCAGGAAAACACTGCATGACCAGATGCGATCCGCCGTGTCACCGCCGCGATATCGCCCCTTCCCCTTGCCCTTTCGTGCGATATGTTGCAACACGCATCATGAAAAACGACCCGATTGAAGGACCGGCGAGATGGCTGACGGCATGATTGATATCAACGCAAAACCGACCGAGGAGATCTCGGTGCGCGACACTTTCGGGATCGACAGCAACATGGTCGTCAAGGGCTTTTCAGAGCCGTCCGAGCGGGTGCCGGAGTTCGATCCGACCTACAAGTTCGACCCCGACACCACGCTGGCCATCCTCGCGGGGTTCTCGCATAACCGCCGCGTGATGATTCAGGGCTATCACGGCACCGGCAAGTCGACCCATATCGAACAGGTCGCGGCCCGGCTGAACTGGCCCTGCGTGCGGGTCAATCTCGACAGCCATATCAGCCGGATCGACCTCATCGGCAAGGACGCGATCAAACTGCGCGACGGGGTGCAGGTGACCGAGTTCCACGAGGGCATCCTGCCATGGGCGCTGCGCAACCCAACCGCCATCGTGTTCGACGAATACGACGCGGGCCGCGCCGACGTGATGTTCGTCATCCAGCGCGTGCTGGAGGCCGACGGCAAGCTGACGCTGCTGGACCAGAACGAGGTGATCACGCCCAACCCCTATTTCCGCCTGTTCGCCACCGCCAACACGGTGGGTCTGGGCGACACCACGGGTCTTTATCACGGCACGCAGCAGATCAACCAGGGCCAGATGGACCGCTGGAGCCTCGTGGCGACGCTGAACTATCTCAGCCATGACGCGGAAACCGCGATCGTTCTGTCGAAGAACCCGCGTTACAACACCGCCGAGGGGCGCAAGACCGTCAGCCGCATGGTGACCGTCGCCGATCTGTCGCGCACCGCCTTCATGAACGGCGAGTTGTCGACCGTCATGAGCCCCCGGACAGTGATCGCCTGGGCCGAGAACGCGCAGATCTTCCGCGATGTGGGCTATGCCTTCCGGCTGACCTTTCTCAACAAATGCGACGAGCTGGAGCGTCAGACGGTCGCAGAATTCTACCAGCGCTGCTTTGACGAGGAACTGCCGGAAAGCGCCGCGAACGTGACGGTGCGCTAGGCCGGCTGGCGCAGGGGACCTGCCATGAACAAACCCACCGACAACCCGGCCGACCCGTTCAAGAAGGCGCTCGCCAACGCGACCAAGGTGATGGCCGATGATTCCGAGCTTTCGGTCAGCTATTCGGTCGACCCGAGCGGCATCTCGGGCGATGCGATGCGCCTTCCGCAGGTCTCGCGCCGCATGTCCAAGGAAGAAGTGCTGATCGCGCGCGGCACGGCGGATGCGCTGGCGCTGCGCCACAAGTTCCACGATGCCGGCCTGCATGCCCGCTACAACCCGCAGGGCGAAATGGCGCGCGAGCTTTACGAGGCGATGGAAACCGCCCGCTGCGAAGCCGTCGGCGCGCGCGATATGCCCGGCACGGCCACCAATATCGACGCCCGCATCGCGCAGGACGCGAGCCGCATGGGCTATGACCAGATCGACGCCGCCGCCGACGCCCCCCTGCCCGCCGCCGCGGGCTACCTGATCCGCCATCTGGCGACGGGGCGCGACATGCCCGCAGGTGCGAAGAACGTGATGGAGCTGTGGCGCGGCTTCATCGAAAAGCAGGCCGGCGGCACGCTGGAAAACCTGCAGGACACGCTCGCAGATCAGACCGCCTTCGCCAAGTTCGCCCGCCGCATCATCGAGGATCTGGGTTACGGCGATCAGCTTGGCGACGACCCCGACAGCCCCAAGGATGACGAGGATGACGAGGCCGAAGAGACCGGTGAGGACGAAGACGAACAGGACACCGGCGGCGACGAGGACAGCCAGGACGACGAGGCCGACGCCGACCCCGAACGCAGCCAGGACGAGCAGCAGGACGCGTCACAGGCCCAGGTCAGCATGGATGACCTCGCCGATGACGAGATGGACGACGAGACCGAGCTGCCCGAGGGCGAGGCCCCGCTGGAGCCGCCCACGTCGCAGCCCGTCTCGGATGCCGATCCCCACTACACCGTCTTCGACGCCACCCATGACGAGGAGGTCCGCGCCGAGGATCTGGCCGAACCGATAGAGCTGGAACGCCTGCGCGCCTATCTCGATCAGCAGCTCGACCCGCTGAAGGGGGCCGTGTCGCGGCTGGCCAACAAGCTGCAGCGCCGGCTTCAGGCCCAGCAGAGCAGGTCATGGGAGTTCGACCGCGAGGAAGGAATCCTCGACGCCGGCCGGCTGGCGCGCGTGGTCGCCAACCCGACCACGCCGCTCAGCTTCAAGGTCGAAAAGGATACCGAATTTCGCGACACGGTCGTGACGCTGCTGCTGGACAATTCCGGCTCGATGCGCGGGCGGCCCATATCCATCGCCGCGATCTGTGCCGATGTTCTGGCGCGCACGCTCGAGCGGTGCTCGGTCAAGGTCGAGATCCTCGGTTTCACCACCCGCGCGTGGAAGGGCGGGCAAGCCCGCGAGAAATGGCTGGCCGAGGGGCGTCCGCAATTGCCCGGCCGGCTCAACGATCTGCGTCACATCATCTACAAGTCCGCCGACGCGCCGATGCGGCGAAGCCGTGACAATCTGGGCCTGATGATGAAAGAGGGTCTTCTCAAGGAAAACATCGACGGCGAGGCGCTCGAATGGGCGCACAAGCGCACGGTGGCCCGCAAGGAAGCGCGCAAGATCCTGATGGTGATCTCGGATGGCGCGCCCGTCGATGACAGCACGCTGTCGGTGAACCCCGCGAATTATCTCGAAAAACACCTGCGCGACGTGATCGCCATGGTCGAGCGGCGCAAACAGGTGGAGTTGCTGGCGATCGGCATCGGCCATGACGTGACGCGCTACTATGACCGCGCCGTGACCATCACCGATGCCGATCAGCTTGCGGGTGCGATGACCGAACAGCTTGCGGCACTTTTCGACAACGATCCCCGGGCGCGGGCACGGATGATGGGGCTGCGCAAGGCGATGTGAGCGCCCGGTGCTGCGTCAGCTGTCGGGAGGGTCCTCACCGGCCTCGCCCTTCAGCATCGCCTGCAAGGCGGCGATCCGGTCCGCGCCGGCCTCTGCGGTGATGTCCTGCAGCTTGCGGTATTCCGCGAGCACCGCCGCGCCGGTTTGCGTCAGGGATGCGCCGCCGCCGGCGCTGCCGCCCCGAGACGACTGCACGACAGGCGCGCGGAACGCGGCATTCATCGTCTCGACCAGCATCCAGGCGCGCTTGTAGCTCATGTTCATGCCCCGCGCCGCCGCCGCGATCGATCCTGTCTCGCGTATTCCTTCGAGCAGATCCGCCTTGCCCGGGCCAAGCATCGCGCCGCCGCCGAAAACGATACGCAGGCGCAGGGCGGGGGGCTTTTTGTCGGTATGCTCGGTCATGCCCCATCCTGCGCGACCCGCTGCGATCTGCGCAAGCCATATCCCGGGCCGCGTCACCGAAACGCCTTGAACTCCGGCGGTGCGGGCCGCATGCACGGGGCCGTAACGACAGCAGGACCCGCGCGTCAGATCATGCCCATAACCCTCGAGACCCTCGGCGACCTCGACGCGCTGCCATTCGACGAGATCATCGACGTGCGCTCGCCGTCGGAATATGCCGAGGATCACCTGCCGGGCGCTGTCAACCTGCCGGTCCTGTCGGATACCGAACGCGCGCGCGTCGGCACGATCTACGTGCAGGAGGACCGGTTTCTTGCCCGCAAGGTCGGGGCGGCGCTGGTGGCGCGCAACGCGGCGGCGCATCTCGAAGGCGCGCTTGCGGGTCGGGGCGGCGGCTACCGCCCGCTGGTTTATTGCTGGCGGGGCGGGCAACGCTCGGGGTCCTTCACCGGCATCCTGCAACAGATCGGTTGGCGTGCCGACACCATCGACGGGGGCTATCGCAGCTATCGTCGGCTGGTCTCGGCAGAGCTGTACGACGCGGGCTTTCCCGCGCGCATCGTGCTGATCGATGGCGGCACCGGCACCGCCAAGACGCGGTTACTGGCGCATCTGGCAGATCAGGGCGCGCAGATCCTCGACCTTGAAGAGCTTGCCGCGCATCGCGGATCGGTCTTTGGCGCGATGGCCCGGCCACAACCCGCACAGAAGGGGTTCGAGAGTTTGCTGGCCGCCCGTGTCACTCGCCTCGATCCGGCGCGGCCCGTCTTCGTCGAGGCCGAGAGCACGCGCATCGGGCGCATCAACCTGCCCCCGGCGCTGGCCACCGCGATGAAGGCGGCGCAGGCGGTGCGGATCACCGCCCCGCTCGAGGCGCGTGTCGGGCACCTGATGACGGAGTATGCCGATCTCGGGGCCGATTCGGCGCAGATCGAGGACATTCTGGACCGGCTGGTGCGCTTTCACGGGCATGAGACGGTGGCAGAGTGGCGCGGATTGGCCGCGTCTGGCGATATCGCGCAACTGGTCGAGGCGCTGATCACCCGGCATTACGACCCGCGCTACACGCGCATGGCGTCGCGCAACACCGCCGCGACGCGCGACCTGCCGGATCTGTCGGACGCGACGCTTGCCCGGACCGCGCGTGATCTGATCGCCTCTTTCAGCCCAAAGTGATCCCTGCCGGACCTTCCGTCACATGTCCGATGATCGCCGCGTCGTGACCCACAGCGATTAAGGCCTGCAACCGCGCCTCTGCGGTCTCGGACGCGACCGCCGCCAGCAGCCCGCCCGCGGTCTGCGGATCGTGCAGCAGCACCGCGCGCGGATCGTCCCCGGCCCCCGTCACCGGAGACGCCTGCCGATTGGCGGCCCAGACCGTCGAGCGTATGCCTTGCGCAGCCAGCCCTTCGGCCCCGGCAAAGACCGGGATCGCCTGCGCATCAAGCCGCGCACCGACCTGCGCGGCCCGGCAGATCGCCTGCAGATGCCCGGCCAGACCGAAGCCGGTCACGTCCGTCATCGCATGCGCATCGCCAAGGATCTCTGCCGCGTCGCCTTGCGGTTTGGCCAGCGTGGCAAGTAGCGCCGCGATGTCGCCGCCATGCGCCAGCCCCCGCATCTCGGCGGCCAGCAGCGTGCCCGATCCGATGGGCCGGGTCAGGATCAGCGCGTCACCGGACTGTGCGCCACGCGTGGTGATCGCAGCCCCGTCTAGTAACCCGGTCAGGGTGAAGCCGATGCTCAGCTCGGCCCCCATGCTGGAATGCCCACCGACGATCTCGGTACCGGCGGCACGCAGGACGGACCCGGCCTGTGCCATGATCTCGGCCATGGTGCGGGCCTGCAGCGTCTGGGACATGCGCGGCAGGGTGATCGACACAAGGGCTGCCTGCGGGCGCGCGCCCATGGCCCAGATATCGCCGAGCGCGTGCAGCGCCGTGATGCGGGCCATGAGGCCATGATCGGCGATGAAGGCGCGCAGATGATCGGTGGTCAGCACCTGCCGCACGCCCCCAAGGTCGAGCAGCGCCGCGTCATCGCCCGGTCCGGTCAGGATATCGGGGCGCGTGCCATGCTGCTGTGCGGCCAGCGTTTCGGACAGGACGGCGGGCGCGACCTTGCTGCCACAGCCCCCGCAAAGCGGATCATCGCCGGCCTCTTCATCGAGGGCCGCGACGCGCGGCCGTTTAGGTGCCTCCATGGCTGGCAAAGGGTTGAATTGCGCCATGAACTTGCGGTCGATCCGGTCCTTCCAGCGCCAGAGAAACGGCGCGGCGAAGGTCAGCCCGCCGCGCTCGGCGAGCGCCGATTTGCCGCCGAGCGAGATCAGTTTCAGGTACTGGCGCTGCGGCCGGAAGGCGCGCAAGCGGCCCCCCGACAGCGCCGCGCGCAGATTGTCGCGTAGCACCGGGGCCGCGCGGACGGCGAACACCCCGGCCTTGGGACGCGGCGCGTGATCGAGATGCGCGCAGTCGCCTGCGGCAAACAGCGTCTCGGTGCCGTTGATGCGCAGATCCGGGCCGACACGCAAAAAGCCGGCATCGGTCACCGGCAGACCCGTCTCGGCGATCCACGGATGCGCCCGCGCGCCGGCAGCCCCGGCGATGAAGCCCGCTGGCACGCATGGGCCGCTGGAAAGGCTGGCACCGTCGGCGGTGACCCCGGTCACCTGCGTGTCGGTCAGCACCCGCACGCTCATCTCATCGAGCGCACGCAGCAGGCGGGGCCGGGTCGCGGGTGTGTCCGGGGCGATCTGCGCCGCCCGCTCGATCAGCGTGACCTCGACCGTTCGAGGGTGTCGCACCGCCTTTCGCAGCCGGTGCGCCATGGCCATCGCAAGCTCGATCCCCGCGATGCCGCCGCCGATCACCGCCGCCTGCGGTGCGGCCTCGCCCGCCGCCACCCGCGCCACGAAGCTGTCCCAGCCGGCGGCGAAGGGGCCAAGCGGCTTGGCCGGCGTGCCATGCGCGACAAAGCCGGGCAGATCGGACATGCCGGAATGGATGCCGATATCGATGCTGCCCACGTCATAGGCAATGTCGCCATGGCCCGCGACATGCATGCGCCCCGCGGTCGCGTCGATATCCGTGACCGCGCCGATCAGCAGCCGCGCACCGGCAAAGCGCGCCAGCCGCACGAGGTCGATCTCGAGCGCGTCGCGCTGGTAATGCCCGGCCACCAGCCCCGGCAGCATGCCGGTATAGGGGGCCATCGGGGTCGGGTCGATCACCGTCAGCCGCGCGCCCGGCAGCGGATCCATGCCCCACATGCGCAGCACCAGCGCATGCGCATGTCCGCCCCCGACAAGGACGAGATCGCGCGACAGCGACATGGGGGATGGCATCATGACAGGACCCCTCTGAACGGCAGCACCGGGATACGACATCGCGGCCACCGCGAAAAGCGCGGCAGGCGGGCGCGGCGCATCTCAGAACGGGAAGAAAAACGGGATGACAAGCACCGCGACAATCGCAAAGAGCACATTGAGCGGCAGCCCGACGACGATGAAGTCGCGAAACTTGTAGCCCCCTGCCCCGTAGACGAAGGTGTTGGTCTGGTATCCGATCGGGGTGGCAAAACTGGCCGAGGCGGCGAACATGACCGCGATGATGAAAGGCCGGGGATCAAAACCAAGCTCCACCGCGATGCCGATCGCGATGGGGCCGACAAGGACCGCGACCGCGTTGTTGGACACCATTTCGGTCAGCACGGAGGTCATCACGTAGACCGCCGCGAGCACCGCAAGCGGCCCCAGACCGCCCACCAGATAGACCGTCGATTCGACCAGCACGCGGGCCGCGCCCGTCATCTCCATCCCCATGCTCATCCCCAGCATGCCGAAGATCAGGAACAGGATGCGCCAGTCGATGGCGTCGAAGGCCTCGTCGGGGTCGAGACAGCGGGTCAGCATGACAATAACCGCGCCGATCACGGCAAGCCCGGCGATCGGCATGACCCCGGCGGCGGCAAGCCCCATCACCCCGGCGATGATGGCAATCGCCAGCCACGCCTTGTCGCGGCGCACCGGGCGCTCGGACGTGGCGGTGAGGTTGACGATGCCGCCATCGTCCATCATCCGACGCAGCCCCTCGGGCGGGCCTTCCAGAAGCAGCGTGTCGGCGAATTGCAGCCGCGTGTCCTGAATGTCGCGCGAGATGTTCTGCTCGTGGCGATGCACGGCCATCAGGTAGACGCCGTATTTGCGCCGCAGTTTCAGATCCTTGATCGGGCGCCCGCGCAGATGCGAGTTGGGGCCGACGCTGGCCTCCATGGTGATCGTGCGGTCGGCTGTCACAGGCTCGAACCCGCTTTCATCCATGTCGCGAAACTCGACCTCGCCGTTTTCCTTCAGGCCAAGGATCTCGCCGGTGTCGGTCTTGATCACGACCCGGTCCCCGGCCATGAGCTCGAGCTCTTTCAAATGCCGCCGCATCGAGACCTCGCCGCGCACCACGTCGAGAATGCGCGCCCCGGAGGTGTTGAACGGCAACTCGTCGAGCGCCTTGCCGATATAGCGCGATTCGTGCGGGATCAGCAGGCGGGCGAGGAACTTGCGCTTGCTTTCCTGCCCCAGAACCGAGGCGAGCGACGCGCGGTCCGGCAACAGGAAGCGGCCCGCGAACACCATGTAAAGCACGCCGACCGTGCACAGCACGAGGCCGGGCAGCGTCATCTCGAACATCGAAAGCGGCGGCTGGCCCGCATCCGTCGCGACACCGCTCATCAGGATGTTGGTGGAGGTGCCGACCAGCGTCAGCGTGCCGCCGAAGATCGCCGAATAGGACAGCGGAATGAGCAGCCGCGAGGGGGACACCCCGATCGAGCTCGCCACCGAGATGATCACCGGCGTCAGCAGGATGACCACGGGGGTGTTGTTCATCACGGCCGAGGCGATCATCGAGCCGAACATCATCAACAGGATGGTGCGCAGGAACGATCCGCGCGCCTGCTTGCGCAGGAAATCCCCGATCAGTTCCAGAACACCGGTGCGTTCGAGGGCCGCCGACAGGATGAACATCATAGCGATGGTGATCGGCGCGGACGAGCTGAAGACCGTGAGAAAATCCGAGGTCTGGATGATGCCCGTCGCCAGAAGCACCGCCGAGGCGGCGAGTGCGGTGACTTCCGGTGGATAGATTTCCTTGATGAAGCTGATGAACACCACCGCCAGCAGCACCAGAACGAAGATCTGTTCAAATGTCATCAGAGGCTGTCCGACCTGCGGGTTGTTTCAGTCACGGCGTGCACTTAACGCCCGGGCCGGTCGGAATTTCAACCGTTAATTCGCAAGTGCCACCGCAGACGGGGCACCTCGACGCGGTGCGCCCGACAATCAAGGCACCGGAAAACGGCCCCGTGAAAGCCCCCTGACAGGGCCTGCCCTCGGTGGGATGCAGGCCCTGTCGGCGGGCCTTGATGCGCCCGAGAAGTACCAAGACGGCCGGTGGATTGGCCGAGACAGATAGATACCGTTCCACGAAGCGAGCACCAATGCCCGGCTGAAAAAGTCAGATGACGGCTTGGAGTTCCGGCGGGACAGGGGCGGGGATGGCCTTGAGCGGACATCTGACGCTCTTCCCCGCGCGGAATCAAGCCCGAAGGGCGTCCGCATCGCCGGGCCGCCCCCCGGCACGGCGATTTGGCTGCAACCTGCGCTGTGCTCTGATCTTTTCCTGACTTGGCTGCCATAAAGCGCTGCCAAAGTCACGTTGGATCGCCGCACCGCGGCCCGGCGATGCGCGGCTCGTCACGGCATTTCCAATGTCCGCATCAGACCAAACACCGACCTTTCAGTCGGCACCCTCACCAGCAGAAATATCCCGCAGAGCGGGCGGTTGCAAACCCTCCGCACAAGCCGCACACGAGGGGTCGAATTGTCTGGACCCTACCGCTACGCGGAGGCGGTCAGCATGCGATAGAGCTCATCCTTGAGATGGGCGCGCTTCTTGCGCATCTCGACCTCGGTCAGTTCCTCTACGGGATTGACCAGCGTTTCCGCGCCGTGGATCTGCCGGTTGATATCGTGATATTCGTCGGCGAGCCGGGCGAAATGCGCGTCCTTTTGTTTCAGGTCGCTGATCCTGTCGGTCATCTCTGGAAACTCTTCATGCAGCTCGTGCGGGGTGTGTGACATCGGGTCTTTCCTTTTTTCTGTGACTTGCTGCGCAGGCTAAGTCACGCTGTCGCACAGCGCCTTGATCGGGATCAAAGATGCATCGATGCGCCGGCGGCACGCGTCAGCGTCTGGCGCGCCGCCAGCCCGCAGCGAGCGCCTCGCCCTCGCTACAGAACCACCGTTCGCCATGCTCGGTCCGGATCACGGTTCGGGCATAAAAGGCCTGTCCGGGCATGTGATAGATGCGGGTTCCGGACCGGCCGATATTGCCCTTGATGGGACAGGCCGTATCGGTCGGACCGGCTGCCTGCGCGATCCGCGTGCGCCCGGCACGCCGATGCGCCGCGGGTCGCGTCATGTCATGCCCGTGCAGGCCGCGCCCGGCCAGCAGTGCCGCCTTCTCGTCTAGATCATAGGCCATGGAATACTTGCGATAGGCCAGCGCCAGCCCGTCCCGCACAAGCTGACGGCCGAGATCCTGCCCCGCCACGCTGCACCGGGCCACGGTGCGGCCGTAGCGATCGGTATCCATGGTTTCGCAGGTGGCCTTCTGCGCACTGATCCGTGCCCGGACCTCGGCGGCGA
>Ga0306867_1001189_pt1 | contig 12485 bp, 15 predicted proteins | sample AntRauTorckE6831_FD_190432 | JGI IMG/M metagenome (GOLD analysis project Ga0306867, IMG submission 190432) | Saline lake microbial communities from Rauer Islands, Antarctica - Metagenome Torckler E6 #831 (v2) (version 2) | ecosystem: Environmental > Aquatic > Non-marine Saline and Alkaline >... | reverse complement strand
TTGTAACCCATCATCAATAGCTACTACATCAGTTAGTGTTCCCTCATTAAAGTCAGCTGTGGTTGTGTCAGTGTCTTGAATCTTTAAAGGCATTTATACCACCTACTCTTCTACCGTTCTTACTTGGTCTCTCTATTATATATCTTAAAGCTCCCATGTATCCCCAATCTCACAAGGTAAATTCTCCCCCGAGGCATGAAAACAATCATGGACTCTAGTCCTAGCTTTAACAAAATCACCACTATTATTAGCTAAATAATTTGTTAACCATTCATTAAAACTATTAGCTTTAGTTGCACTATTGAAATCTGCATTTATCGCCAGTGTCGGTTCATTTTCCATATTATGTCCATCATTAACTTCATATTCATGTGTAGAATAAGATACTATCTCAGTTAAAATAGCATCTTTATGAGTAGCAATTGTCGTTTCATCAATCCCTACAGAAGTTAAGTTTAGTACTCTATGCATTTAATCACGTCCTTTTCCACTTGTAAATTTATTAAAGAATTATACAGATGTGTGTAAAATACCTGTTTCAGCTGCGATTAATTCATATTCTCCAGCATTTGTATAACTTTCAGCAGCCAATGTTTCTCCTCCATAATCTATTCCTAAAGTTGATGCTGAATAACCACTCCAACCAGCAACTGTTACACCTGCTGGAATATCAAAGACTAAATTTGCATCAGGTCTTATAGTTCCATCAACTGAAATAGTCCAAGTTATTGCCTGTCTTGCATAAGAACCCCCGGTAATTTCAGTACCAGTATCATCAACTAAACCAATATAGGGTATAAGCCCTGCTCCGTGGTCTGCTATAGCATTTCTATAATTTGTGTCCATTTTAATTTCCTCCTATCTAATAACTTTCCATTTTGCTTTACTGGGTTTTCTTGCAAACTTTCTTTTCATTAATTCTGCTCTCTGATAAAACTCCTGCTGTGCAAGACCAGCTTCTTCTGTTCTTCTATCTTTCATAAAAGCCCTATACAAACAAAAAGGTATGATTATATCTTCATATTCTACTGGCAGTTCAACTTCATCTATCATTGCTTCCATCTTATTTGCTGTCCTGTAATAATAAAGCGTTAAAGTGTTATCGTCTTCAACATTAGAAAGATAGATTGTATCTCCCCAGATATAATAACCTTCTTCTTCTCCATCTTCTTCAATAGTTATTGGTTGTTCAAAACTTTCACCGAGCTTAACTTTGTAATAATCTATATAATCTTTTGGCAGTGGATATGTTTCCTCTATTGTAGGATAGATATAAGCTCGCTGTGTAAGATACTTAGCTTTCTTAGACACTTCTTTTAAACCTTCGTTAAGCCAGAAAGTCAGTTCATCATCAGTCCAGAAAGAAATATCTGTATTATATTCGTCCAGTATTTTTCTAACCTGGTCTATATACTCCTGGAGGGTCATAACTTACCTCCTTACTGCACCTTAGTTATTTTTCTTCTTAGTGCTTTATTTTTTTCAACTTGTTTTTCTAAAAGTTTAGCTTTTTTGTCGTCATATGTTTCATACTTGCCGCCGTTAAATTCTACTCTGAAATAATCTCTTTCTCCTTTTTCTTCTGGTTTTTCACCAGTATCTATAAATACTATGTGATGTAGTGATTTAGAAGCAAAAACGTGTAGCTTAGGTTCCAGCTCAACTTTATCAACTTTATCAACTTCATCTAACAATTCTTTAGCTTTTTCTTCTGGTGTCATAGAAACCTCCTTAAGTTTTTCGTCCATCTGTTTTTGGTGTGATTTAATGTGACAGGCAACAGGGTTATCCTCCGGGTAAGCTGCTTTATTGTTACAACTATCTCCATCTGAAGTTACAGCTTGACAGTTCATATCTTCGCTCATAATATCCTCCTTATAATAAAATAGGGGAAGACATAGGCCCTCCCCTCTATTTTGCTTTTATATTTTTTTATGCAAAAGTGATTCCGTCTACAACTCTGTGAGTTTTGTTGAGTCTAACTCTTAGAGTTGACATTGTTAAGTATTCATCTTTCCAGCCAAGTCTATCTTTTTCCTGGAGGTTCTCTCTTAGAGTAGTTGAGTATCCACCGTAAGGCATGATATCAATATTTTCCATATCTAAGATAGCTCCCATACCCTGGTAATCTCTCTCGAACATATGAGAAGTTGCTACCCAAAGGGTACCGTGGAATGAGATATACTCTCCAATACGTAGACCGTAGTAGGTTTCACCAGAACGTGTTTCAATTGAATCGCTGGCGAACTTGTTGATAACAGAACCTATACGTGGAGAAGTAATGAAAATCTTCTCTTTAGAACCATATTTGAAAGCGTCTTCTAGGGCTTCTTCCAGTAATGCTTGTGTTAAGTTACCACCAATGGTGTCATACTGATTGATTAAGAACTGGAATAGTCCACCCATAGTTCTACGTTTATCACTGATGTGTTCGTTTCTTTCACCAAAGACGTAAGCTCTCTCTAGGTCTAACTTGTGTTCGATAGCTTTTCTACGTCTAAGTCTTGTACGCTCGTCTTCAGTTGTTTTCTTAGGTTCGTTAGCGTCTTCTAATGAACCAGAGAAAGGTGTTCTGAAAATCTGAACGTAGTTGTAAAACTTATTAGGCTGTGTTGCTCTGGTGTCTGGGGAGAGTGAGTTTTCTTCCATAGCATTACCCATTCTCATTAAGTTATCTCCGTCGCCGATAGCTGTTGCGGCTGTTCCAGCTTCTCCAGATTCTTCACCATAAGCTCTAGTTACTGTTAGGTCATTTCCAGATACGGCACTAACGAACATTACCTCTCCAGTAGTTGTGTTCTTAATTAAGTCTTTTGCTTTAACTATAGAACCATCAGCTACTGTGATAGTTGTTGCTCCTGTGTCCGCTTCTGCACCATTAGCTTCAGTCCACCAAGGTGCTAAATCATCATCATACCAGGTTTCTTCTAATGAACCTGCAGAACCTGTAGATGTTTTATCGCCAATAACAAGGAAAGGTGTTTCTGAAGGCTGTAATTCCAGAATCCTATCCGCTACATTAAGGTCACGTCTTTCAGTTGCTACATTGAAAGAACTAACTGGGGAACCTGCTGTACCGTCCCATATATTCTTAGGCATTTTTGTTCATCTCCTTATCTTTATCTACCGAAGATTGAACCCCCTCCTCCAAATATTCTATCTTTAGTTGCTTCTTCATTATTTGGAGTTTCCGGTTCTCTAACATTGGAACCTTTAGAGTGGGGAAGTTGTGCCGCTTGTTTTTGTTGAATCATATTCTGATTAGTCTGCTGTTGATTAGCGGCTGTATTTTGGTTTTCCCTCTGTTTTTTAACCTCCAGGTATGCTTTCTCCAATCCGTTAGGAAATAATCTAGGGTTCAAATAAACACGGTGATTTTGCATATATTGTATTACTTCTTTTTTTACTTCTGGGTCTTTAAAATCATCATATTTGTTTTCTAATTCAACACGTTTATTAGAAAAAAACTGTTGACTTTCCTGGTTCAACTGCTGTCTGTATTGTTGAAGCTGGCTTACATCATTTTGTTGCATTTGTCTTTGTTGGTTATTAAACTGCTGAATTTCCTGCTGATTCATATTGTTTTTAACTTCTTGTTTTTCTCTATCAGACATATTATTTATTTTCTTTATCGCTTCAACAGGGTTCTTATAAAATTCTCTCAACCACTTTGTAGGGTCAACATCTTCTTGTTGTTGATTATCCTGCTGTTGTGGCTTCTGGAACCTCCCGTTTTGCGGGTTACGCTGAAGCTGTTGGGTAATCTGCTGTTGGCTTGCATTTTGTTGTTGATTCATCTGTTGTTGCGTTTGTTGCTGTTGTAGATATCTTTGCATATTAGTCATTTGTTGCTGTGTTTGATTTAACTGTTGTGCATACTGGCTAAGCTGCTCTTTGAGCTGTTGATTCTCCTGCCTGGTCTTGTCAACGTTTGATGTTTGTCCGAGCTCTCTTTCAAGCTCCTGGTATATTTCTTCTAAATCACCATTAGTTGCATTACCAACTTTTACAGGGTCAACTTTCCTTCCCAGTTTTGCACCTAAATTCTTAACACCTTCCAGTAAGGAACCACGGTCATTAAATTTGTTTGCTAATTTTCCATCAGATTGAGCTTCTTCATCAGATTGTCCGGTTGGCTCTTGAGGTTCGCTTTGAACTGGTTCATCAGTTTGTCCTGTATTCAGGGACTGATTAGTAGGTTCGTTACTTTCCTCTTGAACTTTTTCTTTCTCGTCTTCAACTCGGGTCTGATTTACGGCCAAAGGATTCTCGTTATCGTTCTCACGGCGAGGGCTTTTGCCAAAAATTTCACTCATTTATTTAACCTCCATTTTGTAGTCTTTCAAAACTTAGTTTGGGTTTATCTATAAAAACATTTATAAGTTTCAACTCTGCCTGTATAGCTGCTATCTCCTCTGAATCTTTAGGCGATACAGTTTCGAGTTTTCTCCTCAATTCTTTCTGTTTAACTTTCAAATATTTTTTCATATACGACCAGCCTACGCTTGTATGCAGTGAAGCGAGGGCTTCTTTTTTTGTTAGAGTTTCATCTAAAGGTATATCGGGCATATCTACCTACCTCCATTATTGAATGGTTGTGGCTGTGGCTGACCACCTGGGCCCATTCCACCTGCCACTTTAGCTGGGTTACCCATCTGACCTTTGCCTAAATTGCCGTTGTTTGTAGTGGCAAACCCTCCATCTGGTACAGGTATTCCCATCTGCTGTGTAAATTCATCAATAGCCTGTCGTCTAATCATTTCAAACTCCTGGTCTGGAATGAAGAATTTTTCTGGCGTTGATATATCAAATTCATGAAGCCATTCTTCTATCAGTTTCTTGTAGTTGATAAACGGTACTTGAGCCTGCATTAAGAAACCTAAGATTTCTGTTAACTGCTGTCTTCTTAGTTCTTTGTTGGCCGCTTTTTCTACAGAAGAAGTTGCTGGTCTATAATCAAATTCACCTATAAGGTCGTCTGGAGCGATAGATTGCCAGGAGTTTTTCTCCTCTGGGTCTATTCTTGCCGCTCTCTCATTACAGACAAACTGCTGGTTATTTAAGTCCATCATCATAGCTAGTCTTTTCAACCCAACACTGGCAAATAGTTCTATCTTAACACCAAATCTGGTACCTGCTGACTGTGCGATTATCTGTGCTTCAGTTGCTGACTGGTCGCTACCAGCTTTTGCACCTCTAACATTAGCTGGAGTACCTAAAGCCCCCATCAAGTCACCTTCCAGTTTGTTTTCTGACATAAAAGCAGACTGTGGTATCTCTGATTTCTGGAGCATTTCTAAGTCTTCCATATTATCAACATCTATAATACCGTTGGCAACAGAAACTAAGTCTGAATCTTTGATATCAGAACTTCTTAACCGCTTCCACATATTGTTGATAAGCATATTAACGTTATCCATACGCTGGTTGTGCATTGTATTTATTTCTTCTTGCATAGGTTTGATGATTTTCATAGCAGATAAGCCATAAAATTCGTTTGGTAGTTGGTCGAAAGACGCTTTAACAAAAGGTTTCTTACGGTGTCGCCAATAAGGATTAGGCCCGTCATAGATGACTTCCTGTCTGTTAACTAATATAGCGTGTCTGTTGTCTTCCCAATAGTGTAAAACTTCTAGTTCTTCTTTATCGTTCATTCTTTCATTATTACTTGCTTTAAAAGGGTCTACTCCTCCTGGTGATATACCAACAGAGGATAGTCTTCTGTACTTACCTTCTGAACCTTTAGCCGGTGCAGTCAGTTTATCTAAGTCAACATCATAGACCATTCCATCACCAACACGCTCCAGGAGCTGTAGTTTTTGACGGAGCCGCTCTTTAGTTATCCATTCTCTGTGGAATACACCACGAGCGTCGTCTAAATTAGTTGAGTCTGGGTCACCCCAAAAATCGAAGAAGTCAACATTACGTACTTCGTTATCGTCCCAGATAGTTTCTTTACTTTCTACAGTATCCCAAAACCATCTACCTGTGTAGGATTGGGTCTGTTGGTTAAACTCTGGTACTTTAGTCTTACGCTTAATGTAATCTTCCTCGTATCTCCAGCCTACTGATAAAAAAGAAGCAGGGGCAAATAAAAGTGTAGTGACAAAATCATAGAAAACTGACTTGATATTATTTTTCTCAAGCTGTTCATCTACGAAACTCGCCGCTACATCTGCTTTCTCCTCGTTCAGTGCCATTCTACCTAAAGAACCGTTGGCTGGCATAGGCTCAAACTCTATATAAGGTCTTTTATTAAAAAAAGTTGTTAAAATTCTGGCTCTAATTGTATCTAAAATTTCATAAGATTTAGGTATATGGAGGTTTGATTTACCTTCTTCAACTTCTTTTAGATATCCAATGAAGGTTTTATAATTTTCGATAACTTCAGTTTCATACTGCTTGCGATATCCGTCAAAGTAGGTAAATATCTTTTTTATTTCCTGGGTAATTTCATTTTGGGAGTATTGTCTTCTCTCTAAATTATCCACCTTCATAACCTCCTGCTATCGCATTTGTTGCTGTCCCTGGGGCTGTGCTTGCCCTCCCGCTTGCTGACCACCTTGTACTTCCATAATCAGTTGCATAGCAAGTTTCTCAAGTTCTGGACGCGGCATTTGAGCAATTTCCATTTGTGCTTGTTGCATAATATCCTGTTGTCCCCCACCTTGTTGCATTTGTCCCTGTGGTGCTGGAGCTTGTCCAGCCATTCTAGGGTCTGGCATTTAAAACACCTCCCTCAATTACTAAAAAATTACATTCCTCTAACAATAACTTAGCATAAAACAAATACACAAGCAAGTTAATAACCTGTGTATTTGTTCCTTCCCGCCATTATTTCTGCTCGGCTGCGTTTTATTTGGTTTTCCTCTGTTTGAGTAAGTGATTTAAGAGGTGGTCGTGACATACAAAAATATCTAAAACTTTCTGGAGCGTGAGTTATATTATGCGGTGTATCCGAAACATCATCTGGGTCAGTGTCGTCGTGCTGTAGAGCAGGTAAATTTGACTGCAATTTCCTTACCCTATCCCCAAATATCCTAATTCTGGCGACTTTAGCAGCTTCCCCCTCACCGTCGTGGAACGGGTCGTCTATAGGTTTTAAATATTCACGTACAACTCGCCAACCTGGAACCCTTCTGTTATCAGCGGCTCTTAAAGCATAACCGCTTAGTCCATTTTCAGTTAGTATCTGACGTCCAGACTTACCTGTTTCCTGTCGTCTGTTCCATAAATCTGGTGAAGCTATGGTATAAGAGAGGACATCACGCTCTAGCGGTGTAGTCTTTTTGTGGATAGCAATAGCAAGGTCAGATAAAGATAAATTAGGTCTATATAACTCCTTATAAACATAGTAAAAGCCGTGATTATCCAGGGCGTACCAGTAGACTGCAGACATATCGAGTCCATAGTCAATAGAAATAAATCGTTTCCAGTATTGAGGTATCTCAAAAGAATCTATAACGTGTATATCTCTACTAAAACGTGGGAAGAACTGACCGGAGTGGATATCCCAATCACCTTCAAGTAATCTTTTACGCTCTATCTCGTTTAGACCCATCAAGTTAGCTTCGTACCCTTCATCACGGTCATTAAGTATGATATTATCTGATAGTTTAGCTGGTATAAACATATGCTTTTCTTTAACTCCTGGAGAAACTTCAACTTTGTGAACTTCCTCGAAGGCTCCAGGTTCTACAAACTCGTTTTTAAACCAGATATGACCTACACCACCGGGGTTAGTACCCATCATAACCAGTGGAGCTACACCTTTAACAGTTACGCGGTTACGTGACATTATATATCTGTACTGAAAGCGGGTAAACTGGGTTGCTTCATCAAAAGCTATAGCGTCAAACTGCTGTGACTGGTAGTTATATACATCATCTTCGTTATTAGCGTGGCAGAACTGGATAATACCACCGTTAAGGCTTTCAAAAGTCCATCTTCTCTTACTTCCGTTCCACACAGCCCCTGGAAAATCGCTAAAGAGTTCTTTACTCCTCATAATTGCACCACCAGGGCCCTCTAGCTGTGCAAAAGTACGTCTAAAATAGCCACATTTAGCACCAGGGTTAGATAACACCTCTATGAACAAACCTACAAGCATAGCGTCGCTATTGTGCGTTAGAATATAATCTTTACCTGCAATGTATAGTCCATTAGGATTAGACACTTTAAGGCAATAAGCCTGTTCTTTACGTTTATATTTAACATCAGTTATCTTTTTGTGAGTAGGAAAGCCACGTTCAACACATCTGTTTTTCTTTCTAGTTAGCTTAAACAACTCATCTTTCCTGTTGCCCTGTATATATAATCTATATTTATCTCTTTTTTGTTCTCCATTACAATAACTCGCTTGTGCTTCAGACATAGTTACCCTGTATCCAAGACCTCTGATAAGCTCTGTTACATCTTCAGCAAGTTGTTTAGATACAGTACAATAGCTTAAATGACCTCTTTCATCAACAGTTCCATCAGTATCCATTAAACCTTGAGCTAACTCAAATCTTTTTTCTATGCTCCAATATAAATACTGGTCTGGTATAAACTTATCTTCTGACTTTTTACCCCATAACTTTAGTTTTTTAAGGTTTTCTTTAACTTTTGTTTTATTGCTGACAGTACCTTCGCCTGTACCATAGTTAGAGTAATTATCACCGAACTCATTTTTAAAGTAATTGTGTACTTCTTTATCTCCAGAATGTATTTTAACCCTGCCAGAAGCTATAGAACCATCACCAATAAGGCAACCTAAGACATAAGGGTCTATATTTCTATAATTATATCTGTAACTTTTAGTAAATTGTATAGCTTCTGGTAGCGGTATCTGCAAATCATAGTAACCGTTTACTAGATTATACTTTATTTGTTCCGTTGTTATAAGAAAATACCTCAAACCTTTCTTGTTTTTGCCACCTCTTACTTTTGCTACCTTCCAGATATGCTCTGATGTTACTTCTAAAGATGTATTATCAGCAAATTCAACCTCGTATATGTCAGTTTTACCTAAATCATATTTATATATAACCTCTGTATTACCGTGAGTAGGAGAACAAATTATATCTCCAACACTAATATCTTTCATTTCCCTAAATCCATAAGGTGTTACTACCAACCCACTCTCTGGCTGTCCTTTGCCGCCGCCAGCTGCTCCTCCATATCCTACTATCCGTGCTTCTGGAGCTTCATAAGCTTTTTTTCTTTTATCTGGAGCTATTCTGTAGATTTTAGGGGTGCCGTCTTCCTTCTCGTGTAAGTAATAATTGAAAGGGTGTGATAAACCACAGGCTTTTAAAAACTTTAATTGTCTTTTTTGAGGGAGCCAGTTCATACTAAACTCTATTTGGTCTTCATTTGTGTGTTTATCGTTATATCGTGAGGCTCTTTGCTTTCTAAACTCCCTGTTGCCAGCGTTTCTATTGGGAACAGTGCCTGCTAATATATCGCTCATAGCTTATTCCTCCACATCTATTACTTCTTCCATATCTATTTCTTGTGATAGTTCCGGTATTCCAAAGTTTACCTGTACCTTACCTCCACCATTAGCGTTAACCTCTATCTTATTGGTCTTACCATAACGTCCAGGGTCCTTACCTTCAAGGAGGAACCTTAAGAGTGTATCAGAATAATTTGTTTTCTGTCCCACAACTTCTCCCTGGTAGTAAACATCTTCTGTCGTTCCCTCTAAAGCACGTCTTTGAGCTTCCAACTCCATATAATCTAAGTGTGCCTGGTCAGCTATCCCATACTGTTCTTTGAAATCTGGGTCTTTTTTCTGCCAGTTATAGACTGTTGAAACTGATATACCTGCACATTTAGCAGAATAGGTGACATTACCTAAAATAGAATAAGCGGCTAAGTATGCAATTTTTTTTGGGTTGTCTATCGCTTCTCTAAGTTCTTCTCTTAACACAGACCATATGACCTTGAAATCTCTCTTAAACGAAGCACCTTCCTTATTCTCCTTAGCATATCCAGACTTCCCTAAGAACGTATCTAGCATTTTTTCTGTCTTTTCTGTCATATGTGTTCTAGGGTCGAATACATCACCTTTCCCATTCATATTATATCCTCCTGCGTACTTTGCGTATTATCTCTGCTCCACACTTGATACATTTTGACTTCTTTCTGATATACTCGTGCTTGCCTTCTTTCCTAAATCTATCGTCTGCGTCTGCTTTCTTCCAGGTGTGCTCGCAGTTTCTATTCCCCTTTTTTATAAATTCCATATATCCTCCTTAGTAATACTTGCATTCTTTAATATCATAATCGTAAGGGCAACTATCCTCCTGTAGACAGTATGCACACTCTAAAGGTTTTACCACTACTTCTTCCTCATAAATACCGTTAAATACCTTTTTTTTCATCTCCTTAAAACTTGTCCCTAAATACTTTCTAATTGTCATTCTTGATGGGACTTCGTGCTCCTCCTGGTATAAATCGTACTCTAATTCTGTCATATATTGTGTTTCTTCGTGCTCCAACAGTGCTTTAACTACTTTGTTCTCGTTTTTCCACCAGTTATGTGTTTTTGGGTTTTTAAAACATTCAAGCTTGAACTCTACCCATCTGCTAAAATATTTGTAAATACTTGTCATACACGGTAGTTTACCCTTTTGCTCACCCTTGTATTCCGTGTATTCGCTTATCGACATCTTCCCTACTTCTGGGTAATCCTGCATTATTTCCTTGATTCTTTCCCTGTTTAGCATTTTACCCCCTATTTGTTGTCTTTACCTCCCCGTCTCCTCCTCTAATATTACCACTTTTTGATTTATTTATCAAGTTTTTAATTCTATCCTTTATTTGCAACTTTTAGCCTCTCTCTTTTTTTGAAAAATATTTGGGGGGGAGGTATATATAATAGCGTGTGCAGGCGAGCGTGGGCGGGCGGGGTGTGCGCGTGTGGTGCGAATCTATATAAAAACAAACCCAAGACAACACCGCATATATCGTAAACCACCGCTAACCCTTGATATCACTGGATTTTGGTCACTTCTACAATTAAAAACAGCTTGACTTTTATGTAAAATTAATATATACTATAACTACAATAACAAAAAGGACACGGAAACGACTCACACCGCACAACGTAGGCGAACCGTCCTTATAAATAAAATCACGACTAAAGAGGGTAACCGGACAAAATCGTGATTGGACTTTGATAACTAAATATTAATGTTGCCATAGCAAGCGACAAGGCTGGTCTCTTTATCGGCCCTGGAGACGAAAGTGGGCGTGTTGAGTTATCGCGACGTCACAAGCAGGTTAGTGATAAACCGTATAATATAAGGAGTTTCTGAAAAACGGTGGAATCTAATTGTTAGCTGCGGCTGTTGTTAACGACTGAAAAACACCGAATTAAAAATGGTGGGTTAACTGTAAAAAGTTAAGAATACCGGACGGTGGATAATAAGAATCAGCAGAACCCTGCCAGTGAAAAAATAAATATAAGCGGTTTACTATGAGTTAAAGTTAGTAGGCCCTTATAAATTTATATATCTACTCATAAATATATAAATAACTAATATAGAATTTAAGTAAGGTAAATAAATTAGTGTATATATATATATTATTAATAATCATAAATACTATATATATATATATTAATAGATTCATAGGTATATATGGAATTTAGGAGCAAAAAAAGGAGGAGTAAAAATGTTAAAATCAAAACCAGAGGAACAGTTAGAGTTATTACTTAAGGAACTTAAGGTGGCACGTGTCAAAGCTGTAACAATTAGACAGTTTGTAGACTCAAAGCTAATCAAAAAATCTAATCATCAATTAGACTATGAAAGCAAGTTTGTATTGGGATGGTCAAAGGATTTAAAGGAGAACAAAAAAGTAGAAATAATAACCTTGACCGTAGAAGGCAAAGACTTCTTGTATTATGAAGATATAGCAGTACACACCTTTCAGATATGGGCGTGTGATGACGGTTACGATATACAATGCACTTGCAAGGGCGTAACAAGCAATATCAGTATAATAACAGCTTAAGACTGAATAATAGCCCGTCTTATTGCAGATGGGCTTCATTGAGTCTTAAACAATAAAAAGGAAAGGTGGGATAATATGATAAAGGATAAAATAAAAGCTAAAATTAAAAAATTGCAGAAATATAACAAAACTAATATAGCTTTCAATCGTAAAACTGGCGCTGATTATATCAATTTCTTAATTGGAGAACTTCAAGAAGTACTTGCAGCAGATAATCCAGTAAATGAAATTAATAATAAAATTGAAATGTATAAAAAAGCTGAAAAGATTGACGATAGTACAGGCAAATATACTTTTCAATATAATGTATATTTAGATTTAGAAAGATTAAAGGAGGAATAAAAATGTTAGAAACTATTATTAAGGACGCAGTAGAAGTATTTGAAGATGAAAGAAAAGAGGGGTACTTGCAGGAGTTGGAAGAAGTCAGACGTTTTGGTTATGAATCAGCAGAGATATATATAAGTCGCTTGTCAGTA
>Ga0306867_1001188_pt1 | contig 12495 bp, 18 predicted proteins | sample AntRauTorckE6831_FD_190432 | JGI IMG/M metagenome (GOLD analysis project Ga0306867, IMG submission 190432) | Saline lake microbial communities from Rauer Islands, Antarctica - Metagenome Torckler E6 #831 (v2) (version 2) | ecosystem: Environmental > Aquatic > Non-marine Saline and Alkaline >... | reverse complement strand
TTAATAGCACCTTAGAGGAATTGAAATGGGGAGGTTGCTATGATAACCATCAAAAACAGCGACCTTTTAATAGCACCTTAGAGGAATTGAAATCTATTGTAGGGCTGGGTAATAACTTTGCGGCAATGGAACTTTTAATAGCACCTTAGAGGAATTGAAATAAAAGAAAGAGTTAATAGGTGATGGCACATCAGAGCCCTTTTAATAGCACCTTAGAGGAATTGAAATAATGAATAACATCCTCGTTGTTATTCACAAAACGACTTTTAATAGCACCTTAGAGGAATTGAAATTACACATCGCCTATTGTCCCCCCGTTACTGCGATCTACTTTTAATAGCACCTTAGAGGAATTGAAATAAGCTATTTTTTTGGTTTTTAGGAGCTTTCAGTGCGCTTTTAATAGCACCTTAGAGGAATTGAAATTAAACTCCAAGAACTTAGCATCGGCTTTCTCATTCTGACTTTTAATAGCACCTTAGAGGAATTGAAATACAGCTGTTCGTTTTAGCGTGCCATCAAAGAGCTTGCTTTTAATAGCACCTTAGAGGAATTGAAATTTCGATTGTAGAACCATCTGTCAATTTCATAGTGTCTTTTAATAGCACCTTAGAGGAATTGAAATGCTAATCCACTAAAACAAGGATTGAAACATGTTTGTCGGTCCCTCGTGCCTTTACGAGCTTGCTGAAGGAGAAGCGATCTAACTTAGAAATAATTTGGGAAAACAATGTTATATTAGCCATTGGAGAGAAAGATTTATTTGTTGTTCGCACCTCAAATATAGGGGGAGATACCCAAACATCTTTCTCTCCTTTTTTATTTTTTCAAACGTTTAGGACGCTATTGGTTCGGAATAGTAACTTGAGTTAATATGAAGTTTTCATACTCTTTTATCTTTAATCAATAGAATTCCCCGACGCTCTGCGTCGGGGTCCGAAATAAATTGTCATTCCGAACTTGTTTCGGAATCTAAATAATAGAATTTCGGGTTTTGACCTTCAGGTCAAAATGGAACCAGCAAAATACTCCGCAGGCTTGCCTCGGAGATTGTTGGTTCCAAGAAATTCTTTATTTCCTTTTTCACTCAAATACTTTTACTTTCCCATTATGATAACAAATAGAAATCGCTTAAAAACAGTCCTATATCTACTTCCCGTTTTGGTTTTAAGTTTCGGGCTACTCCCGGTTAGAGTTCAAGCCCAAAGCAGTTCCTGGGAAGCACCGGAAGAAGCCTGTAAAGTGGAGAACCCGTTAGAAAAATCTGACCGTGTATTAAATGCGGGCAAACAGATCTTTGCCCAACTTTGTACCGTTTGCCATGGTAAGGCGGGAGAAGGGGATGGTGTAACAGCTTCAGCATTAAAACCCAAACCGGCAGACCTGACCTCGGAAGCAGTACAGGAGCAGACCGATGGCGCCATCTACTGGAAATTACGAGAAGGCCGGCCACCGATGCCCGGCTTTAAAAGTCAACTTTCCGAACAACAGACCTGGGCCGTTGTGCACTATATACGATCTTTACATTTAGATGAATAACATAAACATATAGCACCAATAAATTAATGGGATATCAATTATGAAAAAAAGCCTTCCACTGTTAATATTTATTCTTTTTTTATCTGCAGGGCCATTACTTGCACAAACCTATAACGAAGAGGCTAAAGAAGATCTCGAAGCACTTAAGCCCGGTACTACCAACTTTTTGATGCGGGGCTATTCACATGCCGGTTTCGAAGTCATTGACGGCAACAGTTCCTTTGTAAGCGGAACGTTTGCTCCCATATTTCTGTGGAAACAGGGCGACCGCCTTCTGTTTGAAAGCGAGATGGAGATCGAATTCGAGGGCGATGGTGTCCAGTTTGCACTGGAGTATGCCAATATCTCTTACATCCTAAATGACTATCTCGTATTCCGGTTCGGTAATTTTCTGACTCCTTTCGGTGCGTTCAATGAGCGGCTGCACCCGGCATGGATTAACAAGTTACCGACGGCCCCGCTTGGCATGGGACATGATCCTGTGGGACCGACTCTAGAGTTCGGAGCAGAACTCCGGGGCGGCGCACCGCTGGGCGATACCAAAATTAATTATTCACTCTACGTTTCCAACGGGCCCATCCTGGATGTTCACAACGAGGATCCCTTGGAGCCGCCTACCACCAGCATCACCGGACTCAATTTTGAGGACAATAACGATAATAAGGCGGTTGGCGGACGGATCGGTTTTCTTCCTTTTAACAATTCCGCACTAGAAATTGGATTATCCACGCAGTATACCTCCGGAATCGGCGACCGGAATACGGAGTTTGAAGATGTCGCTTCACTCAGTTATGCAGCTGACCTGTCGTTCGTTAAAAACAGCATTTCTGCCATCAGAGGAAATATTGACGTGAAAGCCCAGTGGAACCGGATGGATGTGGATGAATTTCATATCGAACTGCCCGACGGGGATGAACAGGCCATAAATCAGGAAAATAGTGCCTACTATGTGCAACTGGCCTATCGTCCAGCACTGTCCAAAAGCAACTTTCTAAGTAAAATTGAGCTTGTCGGACGGTATTCGGGTATCGACCTCACTGAACCGGCCGAACACGCGGACGAAGAGGACATCGTGCATGAAGCGGCACCACCTGGAAAAGCAAAACTTTCTGCAGCCAGCCTCTCAAGCGTTAGCGGTGGGGAAGAGGAAGAAGTTCATGCCGAGGGTGACCGCACCCAGTGGGCATTTGGCATCAATTACTGGATTACCTGGCGCTCAGCACTGAAATTCTCCTACCAGGTTACCGACAATGAGGAAACTGTTCCGGGTTTCTTCATTCATTATGCATTAGGATTTTAACCCATCAAAAGGTTCATGTTATGAAACAATCAAATATATTCAAGCTCATCCTCATTTTAGTTGTCACCATTACTACTTTTATCGCCGTCGGATGCGGTGCCAGCAAGGAAGCAAGCGGTGGAGACGATCTGGGCGATTTGGGATCATTCCAGGTAGAAAAATCGGGAGCCGTGCTGTGGGGGGAAACCTGTGCCCGCTGCCATAATGCCCCTGATCCTACCGCCTTCAGCGATACACAATGGGATGCCATAGGCTCACACATGCGGGTGCGTGCCGGCCTTACGGCTGAAGAGACGGCCAAAATCGTCACCTTCCTGCAGCAAAGTAATTAGGCTTTAACCGATCAAAAGGTTCATGTTATGAAACAATCAAATATATTCAAGCTCATCCTCATTTCTTCTATACTGTTCGGTATTTTAATCTTCGGGAGCTGCCGCTCTACCGCTCCCGAAGAGGCTGTACCAATATACCCAATGTTTGTGGATAATAATGCAAACAATATCAATGATTATGCAGAGCAGGCGACTCATGATTCGGGTCCTGTGGAGGCATCATCCAAAAATTCCGGAGATGAAGATTATAACCCTGACGGCGAACCCGGACATGCCTTTACAGATACCGACAGTGATGGCATCTGTGACTACTGGGATCAGGCCCACCCCATGCACAGCCGACACGAGGGAATGCGTTTTCACGATGAAAGTTTTATGATTAAAACTGTATAACAGGCCTACCCCCCAAAGTAACCGCGACGAGCCTACCCCCTGCAGGGCACGATTGCACCCTGGTGATTGGAAAATATAAAAAAACAAAACTATTACAGAGTTTTTTAATCTATTTAAGGTTGCGTTAAGGTAACTCCTGTTATCATTGGGTAGAAACCTGAACAAGATATGTGATTGATGAAATTCAATATAACCTATAACGGAGCAACCCATGGCTAAAGATATTGTTTGTGGAATGGAGATAGACCCTCTCTCTCCCTATAAAAGTACCTATCGGGAAGAGACCTTCGAATTTTGCTCGGATGGATGCAAAAGCAAATTTGATGAAAATCCTCAAAAATATGTGAACGGGGAGCCTCAAAAAGAAGCAACCTATCAAATCACAGCCAAAGGGATGGAAAAGATACAGTTGCCTATTGTGGATATGAACTGTGCTTCCTGTGCGGTGACGATCGAGAAGGAGATCCGGAAGCTGCCCGGTATCCAAAAGGCAGTTGTAAACGGCGCTACGGAAAAGGCGTATGTAGAGTTTGACCGCTCCGAAACGTCGGTAACACAGATTATCGGGGCCATTAAAAAGTCGGGGTACAAAGCGGGCTACGCCACGCTCCGGCTGGGCATCGGCGGCATGCACTGCAATTCGTGTGTCTCCAAGATTGAAGGCGAGCTCAACAAAACGTCCGGTGTACTCAGTGCCAGTATAGATTTAGGTGCAGAAGTTGCACTTATTAAATACCTGCCTTCGGAAGTGGATATGCCCGCAATTAGGAACATTATCGAACGGCTGGGCTACCGGACGTATGAATCATCGGGATCGACCGCTCTTCCTGAAAACGGTGAGAAGACCGACAATCAGGAAACGAAATCCCAAACTAAAGAAAATCCGGTCGACGAAAATCAGCTGGCGCACGAACAGGAGTACAAATCGCTGATGCGAAAATTCGTGTTTTCAGCGGTTGTTGCCGTTCCCGTGTTGATTTTCAGTTATCCGGGACTGCTGGGAATAGCGGAAGGTTCGGTGCTGTTGCAATGGATCCAGATATCTATGGGTATCGTTACACTGCCTGTAATGTTCTGGGCCGGCTCCCACTTCTATACTGGCGCCTGGGCGGCGTTTAAGAACCGCTCAGCCAACATGCATACGCTTATTACCTTAGGTGTGACGGCGGCCTGGCTCTATTCCACCGTTGCTGTACTTTTCCCGCAGATATTCCCTACCGAAGACCTGGCGGATATATTCTACGATGTGGCGGCCGTGGTGATAACGCTTGTAAACCTGGGTATGGCCATGGAGATTCGAGCTAAGGGACGCAGCTCCGAAGCCATCAAAAAGCTGATGGGCCTGCAGGCCAAAACCGCCCGGGTGCTGCGTAACGGTAAAGAGATGGACATTCCGGTGGAAGAAGTAGTGCTGGATGATGTTATCATTGTACGTCCGGGTGAAAAGATACCGGTGGATGGCGAAATCGTAGAAGGCTCCTCGGCCATTGACGAATCTATGATCACGGGGGAATCCATACCCGTTGAAAAAAGCAAAGGTGATGAGGTAATCGGCGCGACGATCAATAAAACCGGTTCGTTCAAATTCCGCGCAACCAAAGTGGGTAAAGACACGGCCCTGTCGCAGATCGTGCAGATGGTGGAAGAGGCTCAAAGCTCGAAACCACCGATACAGCGCATCGTCGACAAGGTGTCGGAATATTTTGTACCCACAGTCATGATCATTGCCATCGCATCGTTTGTAATCTGGTATTTGATAGGTCCGGCACCGGTGTTGATTTACGCCCTGATTGTAGCCGTAACAGTACTTGTTATTGCCTGCCCCTGCGCGCTCGGTCTGGCAACTCCCATATCATTGATGGTAGGTGTAGGAAAAGGCGCTGAAAACGGCATATTGATTCGCAGTGGTGAAGCGCTGGAGACCGCCCAGAAACTCGATACCATCGTGCTCGACAAAACGGGAACCATTACCGAAGGACAGCCCTCGCTAACCGATGTCATTACCACGGATGGTTTCAATGATGAAGAGTTGATGGCCTGGAGTGCCAGTGTAGAACGCGCTTCGGAACACCCGCTTGGTGAGGCCATCATCAAGGGTGCCGAAGACCGGGGCATCACCCTCTTTGATCCCAAAAACTTTAACGCCGTACCCGGCCATGGCGTGGAAGCCGACGTGGACGGACGCAAAATACTGCTCGGCAATATCAAGATGATGCTCGATAACAACATCGACACCGGCCGCCTGCAGGATGAAAGCGTAACCCTGGCCGATGATGGCAAAACGCCGATGTTCGTGGCCGTTGACGGCCGGGCGGCCGGAATCGTAGCCGTGGCCGACACGGTGAAGCCCGATTCCAAAGAGGCCATTGCCCAGCTGAAGAAAATGGGTCTGGAGGTCGTCATGATTACCGGAGACAACAAGCGAACTGCCGATGCCATAGCACGGCAGGTGGGTGTGGACCGCGTGATGGCCGAAGTGCTGCCCGAAGACAAAGCGATGAACGTGCAGAAGCTGCAGAACGAAGGCAAACGGGTTGCCATGGTGGGTGACGGCATCAACGATGCGCCTGCTTTGGCCCAGGCCGATATCGGACTGGCCATCGGTACCGGCACGGACGTGGCCATCGAGGCTGCCGACATTACACTGATCAAAGGAAGCTTGAAAGGCGTAGTGCTGGCGATTCAACTTTCCAAGGCCACGATGAAGAATATAAAACAGAATCTGTTTGGAGCCTTCGCCTATAATACAGCGGGCATACCCGTTGCTGCCGGGATCTTATATCCATTTTTCGGAATCTTGCTCTCTCCTCTGATTGCAGCCGCAGCGATGGCCTTCAGCTCTGTTACAGTAGTAACTAACGCCAACCGGATGCGCAAGTTTCAACCCAAATTTGCAGTTACAAAGTAATTCACAACAAATAACTAATTCATAAAAAGGAGATTATTATGACACTCGATGAACTTTTGGTACTGATTGGCGGCATCCTGCTTATCGCACTGGTCGTGTGGTACTTTTGGCTATCCGGCTCGGAAGGTACCCGCGTTCAAAGCGGGCACGGCGGGCTGCAGGAAGCCCTGATTAAGGTGAAAGGCGGCTACAGTCCCAACGTGGTTGTAGTGGAAGCCGGCAAGCCCGTAAAGCTGAACTTTCTGCGGGAAGAGACCGCCGCCTGCTCCGAACAGGTAATATTTCCGGATTTCGGCAAACAGGCTACACTGACACCGCATAAAACCATTCCGGTTGAGTTCACCCCGGACAGCCCCGGCGAATACGAATTTCAGTGTGCTATGGGCATGCTCAGGGGCAAACTGATTGTAGAGTAACCAAAACGCATCCGCAGAATACACAATGAAGAACCAACAGTCCATATACGGTTTTATACTACGAGAGGACTTTGAAAAATCTAATGTCATCGCGAGGAGTCCGTGTTATTCGGGCGACGCGGCAATCCCCTTACCCCGAACAACGCTACTGCAACAAGTGGGGATCGCCACGGTCGTGGAACCACACCACGCCCTCGCGATGACACCTTCTGAGTTTGAGCTTCTGCAAAGCCCTCTGCAATGGATAGCAGCAGCGCAAAGCCCCATAAAAATGGCCCGTATCTCAACCATGGAACAAGCTGCGGATGCCCCGAAAAAGATATTAACCCCTAATGGACGCCCTGAGTACTACGATTACTCCCAATCCCGACAGCAGTCGGGGCCGGGCGTCCATCTTTTTAACATCAACCAAACACGGAGAATATCATGAAAAACGAAATCACCTGCCCTGTAATGGGCCATCCCTTAGAAGAAATTGAAACCGCACCCAGCAGTGAATACCAGGGTACTACCTATTATTTCTGCTGCACAGACTGCAAGGAAAAGTTCGACCTGGAGCCGGCTAAATATGCCGGGACCGGTTCCGGCGGACATCATCATCATTAACAGCCTATTGGCTAAAAATTCAGAAGATATACCCCGCCGGTTCCGGCCAATAAGCCGTCCGGCGGGTATCTCATCATCAAAAACTTATGCAACCTATCATGAAAAAAGTAAACAACGAATGTGCAGTAACAGGTAAAGAAGTGATTGATTCTTCACAAGCTCCCCGGAGCAAGGTAAATGGAAAAACGTTCACTTTCTGCACCTCGACCTGCAAGGATTTTTTCGACCGTCACCTGGTCAAGTTTGCCGAGAAACGCTATCCGGCAACCGGCCAGCCGGCGTATGCAACAATTCTGAAATCCAATTATAACCGATAAGAGGCTGATTATGACACGACATGAAACCTGTCCCGTAAGTGGACTACCCATCGACGACTTAGGAATGGCTCCTAACATGGAGTACACCGGGCTATTGCTCTATTTCTGCTGTCCTTCCTGCCAGGATACCTTCCTGGAGGATCCGGACCGCTATCTGTCCGGCAGCGCTTCGTATAAGGGAGGCTACCACTAAAATACTTAATCTTTAAAACACTCTCTCTCATGCATTCGGACTTTGACCGGCCCGATGCACTTCAACTTAACAGTAACAACTTGAGTTTGATTAAAAAAAATAGCAGGCTATGGAAAAAACATTGACACCTTTTTTGACCCATCCTCTGTCTCCTTCCCTATCCGCTGGCGGACAAGGAAGGAGGACACTTTTAATGATTTTAGAATTATTTCATACACTAAAAGACTTTAAAGTCCCTCCTTGTGCTGCTGTCTTGCAGCATAGGGAGGGATTTAGGGTGGGTACAAAGTGGCTAATTCCCTTAACTATGTCATAGACACACCTTTGGCAAAACTCACATTAAAAATAATAAATAGAAACGTTATGGAACCTTCATACGATTACGGCCTGTGGATCATGGTGGCCTTTAATGTGCTCCTCTTCGGGGGCTTTGCCGTCGGCTTTATCCGACCGACCAAAAAATACGAATGGCGCACGATGGGCGTGTTCCTGGCCTTTATCGTAGGCCTGTTTACTGAAATGTACGCCTATTACTGGCTGCTATGCGCGAGGAGAAGGAAGACAAGCAGCAGTTTCCCGTTGCGTATGAGCAGTATCGTCAAAAAGTACCTGCATTTATCCCTTCATCCAAAAGAAAAGAGGCTTTCTCATGAGTAGTAACGAACACGTATCCGTCATTGGCGCCGGGCCGGCCGGACTGGTAGCTGCTATCAACTTAGCAAAAAATGACTATCCGGTAACGGTTTACGAGATGAAACAGGATGTCGGCACGCGTTTCAACGGTGACTATCAGGGCATCGAAAACTGGAGCACCGAAGAAGATGCCCGCGCATTCCTGGAGGCCATCGGCATTGCCCCGGACTTCCGGTTCGCTCCCTATGCCGGCGGTGATTTCTTTAACCCTTCCGGGGAAAAATACACTTTTAATATGTCGCGGCCGCTCTTTTACCTGGTAGAGCGCGGAACCAGTGATCGGGGACTGAAACGGCAGGCACTAAAGGCAGGCGTGCACTTTGAATGGGGACGGCGCATGAGCCACGCCCCGACTGGCAAGGTGATTATCAGCACCGGGCCCCACGCCGCAGATGCCATAGCCCGGGGTATGGTGTTCAGTACCACCCACGAAAATTATTATGCGGCCTTTCTGGATGACGAAATCGCCCCGCGGGGCTATGCCTACCTGCTGGTTAACGAAGGCAAAGCGACCTTTGCCACCTGTCTGTTTGAAAAATTTTCGGAAGCCTTCACGTTTTTTGATGCGGCCCTCGAACGGATGCAGCAACACGTCGATATCGATATCATTGATTCCAACTCTTTTGGAGGATACATCAATTTTTCCCTGAATCAACAGCTGGTAAAAGACCGGCGTATCTACTATGTAGGCGAAAGCGCAGGCTTTCAGGATTTGCTGTTCGGCTTCGGCATGCGATATGCCATGCATTCGGGATACCTGGCGGCCCAAAGTATCATAGAGGGTCTTTCCTACCCGGCCCTGTGCAAGGAACATATCATCCCGGAGATGGAAGTGTCGCTGGCCAACCGCTGGCTGTTTACCCGTCTGGAAAACCTGGGCTATACGATCATGCTGGACCGGCTTGATTTAAAAGAAGACATTATTCCCACCCTGCAAATGCAGTATAATCCGAGCTGGTATAAACGCACCGTACTGCCGGTTGCCAAACGAGCCTTCAAAACCCGGCTGGAGGATAAGCAGTGCATGCACGAGAACTGCTCATGCGTATGGTGCAAGCATGGGGAGCATGCCTATGCCGAAGTGGAATGTTAGTGTTAATTATCAAAAACTTGCGTATTTAAAACCGTTAATTTTCAATGCATTTAGTAGAATTTCAAAGTAGGTAGCAGGCTGTAAGCAGGAGGCAGGTTTTACTGCCACTGCCTCCTGCCAACTGTTACTTTATAAGTTGCCAAATACGAACCTTTATTTATAACAACACCATGCAACCTATTCTATTTGAAATCGGTCCGATTACCATTCACACCGTCAGCATTCTTATTGGCATATGGTGGCTTTACCGGCAGGCCCGGAAGTACCGAGTCGATCCCCAGAAAATATTAGATCTGTCAGTTATTATCGTTCTGTGGGCTATTATAGGTGCCCGGCTATTCTCCATCCTGTTTGACGGCAGCCTGCAGTGGTATCTGCAAAATCCGATGAAGATGCTGATGCTGTGGAACGGCGGCTTTACCTTTTACGGCGGCTTCCTGTTTGGTCTTGGGGCCGGCATCTGGTACGTGCGCAAGCATAACATGGACATCTGGAAGATCAGCGATATGGCCGCCCCTGGCCTGGCGTTGGGCATCGCTTTTGGCCGGCTGGGCTGTTTCTTCTCCGGCGACAGCTATGGAAAACCAACGGACCTTCCCTGGGCGATCACTTTTACCGATCCCCTTTCCATGGCTCCGACAGGTATCCCGTTGCACCCCACACAAATTTATTCCACGCTCGTATTGCTGGTAGTGTTTGGTATCCTGCTTTGGTGGCGGAAGCGGCAGCGCTTTAAAGGAGAGCTCTTCCTGGCTTTCATAATACTGTATGCGATCGTACGATCCTTTGTGGAAATTTTCAGAAACGATCCCCGCGGCGTGTACCTGGACGGGTTTATTTCCACCTCGCAGGTTATCAGCTTGGTTGTAATCATACCGGCCCTCTGGCTGTTTTTCACAAGACTGCGTCAATACAAGAGTTTAAGGCTCGATACATCTCAATAATGCATCAAACAATCTGATCACACTATTTAATTTTAAGGATTTTGATATGCCAACATTATTTTGGTTCATTCTAATCACCGCTTTTATGTTTTTCATGCACCGCGGTCGCAGCTCAATCGGCGGCTATGGTGGTAATCAGGCACCCGGTTCCTACGATCGCCATGCCTCTGGCGCTGGAAGAAACTCACATTCAGGGCTCAAATTTGACTCAATAGAGGAGGCAGAGTTTGAGGAGGTGAAATAAGGGCCGGTACTGAAAATCAGCCAAACAATCCAAAAAACATAAATATTTTATTCTGTTGAATGACGCTCAAAACTCTTTATCAAACATTGTAAAGTAACCTTCATTTAAATTGAAAGCAGGCAGCGGCTGGACTTTTTTCTACTGCCACTCCAGACCATGGTTAACCGCATTTTGTTCTGATTTTGGAGAGTGCTTAGGCTAAATAACACGGTAAATACTGCTCCAACTTATGCCATTATACTTATAGAAAGACAACAACTGCGCATAAAGCTTCTTTGTGTTACTGTAGGAAAACGGGGGAGGAAGTATTATAAATCTTTCTTCAATCTATGGCATCAACGAAAAATAAGGATTTACCTCCGTATCATACTCCTAAAGGGGCAGTTCGGCTTATGACTAAAAATGAAGCCTAAACGTATGCAGGGGACAATATTCGAATCAACTCGGGGCATCCCGGCTTTTGTTTTTGGGTAAGCGTGTTGGTTTCTACTACTTCAAAAATCTTTATAATTTTGTTATTATAAAAGCTATTTTTATTGAATAGGTTAGAATTATTTAACCACAAAAAACTACCTCCAGGTTACCTGCTTAATATGAGAAATATAGTCGCGTTTATTACAAGCGTTTTGTTTATAACCCTTACCGCTTTCAGCTTAGCAAATGCACAAAACACTCAAATGTTATTGTTTGAAATTGACGGTAACCAATACAAAAAAAGTAATTATAACAAGGAAGGAGAGCTGCAATCCTACCAAAAACTTATTGTTGGTTCCATCGAGAAACAAGCGGATACCTACCAGCTCCCCGTAGAACTCTATTCGTATAATTCCGAAGGGGCGCTCCGGGACAGCACCAAAACGATCTATACCTGCAAGCCGGATGAACAAAGGGTGCTATTGAATGTTTTCCCGTTTACTGACTACGGAAAAGGCAGCGAGATCAAGGTCAATCTGCTGGATACGAAAACTTTTTATCCGGTTGCACCAGAGCCCGGCTGGGAGATGAAACCTATTGAATTTGCATTGAAAATTGATAAAGGTCTGGTAGGTTTTCTGGGCGGGAAAAGTAAAATCAAGATGTATGACCGGCACGTGGTACCCAACGATACGCTACAATCCGGACAGTATGAAATCAATTCCAAAGTTGATCTTGGAGTGTACGTACTGTGGATAAAAGTAAAAGGATTCGGATATCAGGTTGTCGAAATTGTTGACAAGGACCGCGGCATTATTCATCAAAAATTTACCAGCGAGGACGGCAGCTATTTTGTGATCCGGTTGATTTAAAACTACGAAGAAGATAAGATTAAGTTCTATTGTAGGGATGGTTATGCCATCATACACCGCTTGCAGCCCTGCAATACTCAGCGACTGGTACTATGCAGTTATGCAAAATAAGCTCCGCCCGGTTATGAGCAAGTGTAAATAATATGGGGTCAAATACCTGTTATTTCATCATAAAGACGGGTCTAAAAAAATAGATAAAAAATTAAGTTAACTGAACGGTTTTGGAATGGC